>Ga0257126_1000163_pt1 | contig 56161 bp, 52 predicted proteins | sample SI060_120mmetaG_FD_190151 | JGI IMG/M metagenome (GOLD analysis project Ga0257126, IMG submission 190151) | Marine microbial communities from Saanich Inlet, British Columbia, Canada - SI060_120m | ecosystem: Environmental > Aquatic > Marine > Inlet | place: Canada: British Columbia | collected... | reverse complement strand
TACACAATACACTTCGCAATGGCAATACTGACAACGACAACGACATACCACTACACAACACACCACTACACAACACACCACACACACTACACACACTACACACACTACACAATAACACGCTACTATTATATCTATATCTCCAGTCCCAATGTTTACAGTCTTCAGTATAGTATTTATACACCCATTCTAACCCTTCCAAATAATTTATACATACATCCCTTACATCTACATTTTCTGGAAATAACATTTTATAGTACCTTGCTTCCCAACCTTCTTCGGTAGGACAAATATATTTTTCAGTTTGTCTATATATGACTGGTGCGTTTAATACAAGATCTTCGCGGTCTTTTTTTGTAGTTTCAGGAAAGCGTCGTTTATCAAACTTTTCTCGGTTTAAATATTCTGTTTTTATAAGGGAGTGTTCCAGTTTCGCCAATTCTGTTAGAAACAATTTCACATATTTCCATTGTATTTCCTGAGTTTCATTCGAAATTAAACTACGGTCTGGATAATTACCAATATGTTTTTTATAGACGTCCATCAATACATTCATACCGTGGGTTCTGATATTCAACGCAACAAAATGTGGTAAAAAATCATTGCCAAGAAAAAAACACATAAACACATAATCATTCATTCGTGATTGTGTGGATTCTACGCAATCCATTTCAATTAGAATACTTTCAGCCAAACAGTTTATATCTAAGAAGTAAGATTCATTTTTATCGTTTCTAATATCCACCGGAATTGAACTTTTTAAAAATTCAGGCGCTTCACGACATACATATATACGTTTACAATACTTCAAATGGAATATAGAAAGCATAATCAGGTCAGCGTCCAACCCATATACTGCTATATTTGCGTTTTGAACGTCATTTTTACGTATATGACTATATAATTTGTGCTCGCCTTCACCTGGCTTATCGGAACAAGAGATAATCACTTGATTTACATTATATTTCATTTCAGAGCACCCAAAATAGTAGTATATATAATTATTTAATTTCTTCATAAAATCAGTTCCTGGAGTAATAGAACACGTATCCCATACCACAGGAACTTCTTCATTTTCGTCATATTTAATATTTGCAAGAAACATACTTTTATATCTTCGGTTTCGTTGTTGGTCCATTTTCGCGGCAGGTGCTTCCCCGTCAAATGAAATATAGACAACGTCAGTAGGGTTAATTTGAGTAATGTATTGGTCTATTCTTCTAGCGGTTTCGTGAATTATTTTTTTTTCAAATTCCCCTTCATTATCTTTGTCATATTCACTACTAAGATGATGATATGAATCATAAACAATAGAATTACAGTCCATATACAAATGTGTTAGTCTATTTTCATTGTTATCAAAATGACTACTATTTCTCAATATACTCGCATATTTACGAATAATCTGAGAAAAATAACTTGGAATACCCATATATTACAAGTTAATATTCAACAATAGTAATACAGTATATTAATTTTTATATCATTTTAATTAATATTCCACAAGGTGTAACACTGATTTATTTATGATTCCTTATTGTATACATTATATGAAACATAAGAAGATAGAAGATATACACGTTACTATATCTAATAATAAACAAAATACAAGTGTGGATGGAGTTATAAACATAATACAACAAAAAAACATAGTTATTCAAGATATTATCAGAAATACAATTTTATCAATAAGTCGTAATAGGTCAGAAGAAATATTTAGTAACAATGACAGTATTCTATCAATTTCAATACTAACCGAACTATATGGTAAAACTACTACACTACATAATGTATTAATTAATTCAAAAAACAACAAAACGGATGATGTTATTGTGTCTCTTCAAAAAATCATTGACAAATTATCAATGGTAATATGTGGATTTGGAACAAATTACATTGAAGATTTATTATTTATTAGTTTTGGAACAGAGTTTAAAAATACACAAGCACCAACACCAATACTACAAAGTAAATATGATTTGATTAAGAGGTATATACGTCCAGTAAGTTATAAAATAGTTCAATGGGGTAAAAATAAGACATCACATAGACATAAAAATATTAATTGTGAAAATAAAATTACTGATGATGATATCGGTATAGAAAACTACAATACACTTGAATGTTTTGACATAGAATCCGGAAATGATTCATTCATACAAAAAGTATATGGATTGCGTATAATAATGCATAATGAAAAGGCACGAAAGACATTGATTATAAATGGCATTATTGATGATATTCATCTAGGGTGTATATCAAATGAATATATCTCTGTCCGCCTAGAAGAGGTAGAAGGATTAATGGTTGGGCGTGAATCTATTGAAAAAGATTTAATAAAAAATATAATCAACACGAGCACTCTCAAAGATATGCTTATTTATGGAAATGATGATATAATAAAAAAGATGATTACCTTATTAACAGATGTAAAAACCATAAAACAAAAAAAATTAGAAAACACAATAAATATGTTTCTTGAAATGGACTTATATTCTAAACGGAATATGTTGATGAATCTAATGATGTTTGACAAAGATAGTGATATTCAATATATTAGCTATCTTTTATATGAAGTTCTCTCAGTAGAGTCATCTGATAATGAGAAGAACGAGCAAAATATTATTTACAACAGTTTACCGTGGAAAATTAGGACGAATTTCAAAGAAGTTATTAAAGAAACTGTTCGGTCTGCGAATGAAATGATGAGTAAATATGATATAAATCAAATATCATTAGAACAGCAAATTTACTTAATGAAGGCAGATGATAAAATAAAAGAGAAGGCAATATTGAAATTAAAAGAGATCAAAGGAAAACCGGATGAAATGGGACTAAAAGCGAAACAATATATCGAAGGTTTATTGAAAATACCATTCAATATATATCGCGAAGAACCGTCACTAAAACAAATAAAGTCTATAAATACGTGGATTATCCGTATAATATCAATTATAAAAACACTATTTCCTGAATTTAATATTATAGAAAAGGATAACTATACATTATTAGAAATAAACTACAATATCACCTATATAAACCAGTTCATACGTAAAAACATTTTACAAACCATAAAACGAATGAGTGGAATACTTAATATAAAACAATTAAACGCACTAATCCAAAAAATTAACACGTATAAACGGACAAACAAAGAGATGAGATTAACAATTACAAATCAAAGCAAAACGTCACAACAGACCAAATTATGTGATTTTATAACAGAGATAGCTGACACAGATAATATTATTTTATATGAACTATTTGATATGGTTACGAATGACAGTGCGTTATCATTGATAAATGTAAAGAGTGAACTACGTCTATTAAATACAGACATAACAAAAGTCCAAGACAATATCAGTAATATTATGAGTGTTCTCGATGATTCAATCTACGGACATACGCACGCCAAGAACCAGATAATGAAGGTAATCGGTCAATGGATGAGCGGAGAACAATCTGGTTATTGTTTTGGGTTTGAAGGAAATCCAGGTATCGGAAAGACTTCATTATCAAAAAAAGGGTTATCATTATGTTTAAAAGATGATAACGGAGAACCTCGTCCATTTTCGTTTATAGCAATGGGTGGGTCGTGTAATGGTTCAACATTGGAAGGACATAGTTATACATATATGAATTCAACGTGGGGGAGAATAGTTGATATCTTAATGGAATCAAAGTGCATGAATCCTATTATATATATAGATGAACTGGATAAAGTAAGTAAAACCGAGAACGGTCGCGAATTAATAGGTATATTTACGCATTTAATCGATCAAACCCAAAATGATTCATTCCAAGACAAATATTTCAGTGGTATTGATATTGATTTATCGAAAGCATTGTTTATTTTCTCATACAATGACCCAGAACAAATTGATAAAGTTTTATTGGACCGAATTCACCGAATCAAGTTTGAGAACCTTACAACTCCTGAAAAAGTAGTAATTGTAAATAGATTTATATTACCTGAAATAAATAAGAAGATGGGATTTAATAATGTGGTAGAATTAAACAACACTATGATAGAATACATTATTGATAAATATACAATGGAACCTGGTGTAAGGAAGTTAAAAGAACTTCTATTTGATTTATACGGGGAAGTGAATCTAGATATTTTAAAAAACAATGATACCGACCTAAAGCTTCCTATAGAAATAACAACTGAAATATTGGAAACAAAATACTTACCAAAGTATCATAAAATAACAGAAAAACGTATTCATACGTCGCCTATTGTTGGTATAATTAATGGATTATGGGCGAATTCGCTTGGTCGAGGAGGCATTATACCTATTCAGACAATGTTATATCCATCCTCTATCTTTTTAGATTTACGATTAACTGGTCTACAGGGCGATGTAATGAAAGAAAGCATGAATGTAGCAAAATCATTGGCCTGGAACTTAACCCCTAATCCTAACAAGAAGAAATTAATAACACAGTTCTCAGAAACTAAATGTCAAGGGCTTCATATCCACTGTCCGGAAGGTAGCACATCAAAAGATGGTCCATCAGCAGGAGCTGCTATAACAACAGCAATATACAGTTTATTTAATAATAAAAAGATTAATAACTCTATTGCTATAACAGGTGAAATTAATTTACAAGGTGAAGTAACAGCTATAGGTGGTCTTGATATGAAGATTTCAGGAGGAATAAAGGCAGGTGTAAAAACATTTATATATCCAAAGGAAAATGCTCGCGATTGTCGTGAGTGGAAAAGTATGAATGACGATTCAATATACAAAGATATACAATTTCACGAAGTATCTACAATACACGAAGTTTTCAAGATTATATTCACATAGCAAACAAATATATCGTTATATTATAATATTAACAATATGGATTTAAACATCATTGGTTTCGGCTACTTATTTTTACGTTTAGCCCCATTTGTGTTAGCATCATTTTTTACTTTAGCTTCTATATTTAACCAAGATTTCAAGGGATTTATATATTTAGTAGGGTTACTGTTTAGTTCATTTATAACAATGGTAGCAGGTAAATCATTACCAATCGTAAAGGACTTACAACGTCCTGAAAATTCTCCAGAAATTTGCAATGTGTTGACAATCGGCCAAACAGATAGTTTATCAGATTTACCTCTCAGTCAATCCGCACTTACATACACATTTGCATACTTATTATTTTCAATAATTAATTCCAAAATGGTTATGCAAAATATTCCTACTTTAGTATTTTTCCCACTATTAATAGGGTTTGATTTCATATGGAATATGAATAATAGTTGTTATTCCTTCGGTCAGTTAACTGCTTCTTTAGGTATAGGTAGCGTAATTGGGTGGTTATGGGCTTATATTATTTCAAAAGGTAAAAGTCCTTCCCTTATGTATTTTAGTTCTCTATCAAACAAAGAAGTATGTAGCAAACCATCGAAAAGCACATTTAAATGTAATGTATACAAGAATGGCAAGTTAATATCGAAAAACATCAGCGGTTAGACATTTCAATACAAATATAAAATTATTATTTTTATTGAAAAAGATGCATGTTATCAATTAACCATTTTTTTACTATAGTAACTTGTTTTTGTCTACTTATTTGTTGTGCTATTAAATTCATTGCATACACTTTTTTTTGAAAATGTGACATAAAATTATTTACTACTTGATTAAAGTCCAGATTACTGTATTTTTCGATTAAATCATCATACTCGAACTTAGCATATTTCTTTCTTTCATTCACAGAATTATGGAAGATGTAAAGCATTTTTCTCAAGTCTTCTACTGTATTGATCGCATTGAAATTTACCCTTTGCATATATTGTCTTGCGTGTTGACTACAAGAAGGACAAGGTAAGTTGTTACATATGGTAGTAATAAGTCGTATAATACCATCCTTGTTTTTTATAAAATTTTTATTAGACAACTTTTCTGGTAGCACGTGGAAAAACGTCCATGTAGGAGCTCCCCAAGTCATACGATCTCCGTCACTTGGAGCTATTCGAGTAACAGTAGTGGGTGAAATAGATTGAGCCTTGACTGTACGACGTGTCGTATATAAATTCATCGGTTTTTTCGGTGGTTGTCTCAATCCATCAAGTTCGACGTGTTGACCTTGTTTAGATGTGAATATCATTATTTAATATATTAGAATATAAAATATTCATACAAATTACATATAACAAATATAAAAATAAAATGTCTATGACTATAAATGAGTGAAAACAAAAATCAATTAATTAAGATAGTAAAAGAATGGGTGCGTATAGATAATGAAATAAGACAGCTACAAAAGGAAATTTCCACACGAAGACAAGATAAAAAAAAAATGAACGACCAGCTGATGGAAACAATGAAATCAAACGATATTGACTGTTTTGATTTAAATGATGGAAAAATATGTTACACGAAGAAAAATGTCAAACAACCGATTAATAATAAGGTATTACTTGATATATTGACTAAATACTATAATGGCGATTTATCTCAGGCATCCGAAATTAACAACTTTATAAAAGACAATCGAACAGAAGTAACAAAAGAAAATATCACTCGTAAAATATCTAAAACTAATGATAAGTAACTATAACTTATAATCCAAATTCAGGAATTGAATATGTACCATTTCGATTAACATATTTAGCTATAATCTGTGGGTTTTCTTTGTTATTCATTACATCTTCAGTGTTATATACGTTTGTATTTTCATCAATGTAATAAACAATACCTCCTATTTCTTGTGCTATTATTTCTAATTTACAAGCGACTTCATTATTACTTATATTTTCAGTAATAAGACCGTGAGGAGCACCCTTAATATGCGTTCCACAATAATCGCATCCATCTTTTTTACGACGAGTACACTGTTCGTTATTAGCGCGTCTAGCATTACATCTGTTTGTTTCTGGAATTGTATTTTTCACGCGTTTTCGCTTTGAAATATCCTCCTTCTTAAAGACCAAACGTTCATAATCATATACATACCCCATCAATTCGTTTATTTTATCGGACTCTTCAAACTTTATAGTATTTATTTTATCACGAATGTCATTTTTAAAAGAAGTGATATAATCTTCGAATTTCTTATTCAAACGTCTTTCCATATTAAATATATTGTATATCAAAAAACTATATATTTAATTATTTTCAATTTTATATCACTCCCCAACTAGCAGGTCTATATTTTGTTCCACCATTATATCGCACAGCATATTCATTACTTACTAACCATTCGTTTATATTTTCATCATCTAAGTATACATCAGCCAAAATTCTACCATATTTCTCAGTATCTACATTTTTTAGATAAACCATTTTCCCGTAAAGTTTGGCATATAATTCATTACGCACGTGTATTGCAAGTTCTTTCTCTTCTTGAGTTTTTCCTCTTATTTCAGGGGTATCTATACCATTTAATCTTACCGAAAAACGATATATGGGTTCAGTTGTATTTGGTAAAACTGATGCGATTGTAATAGTATCACCATCATACACTTTAATTACCTTCCCAAAATATATAGGGGGGACAAATGGGACTGTATCAGAATATTTAATATCTTGAAGCAATGTTATCATATCAGAAGACATATGACTATATACTATATCTTCATTTTTTTTGGTATTACACCAACAGAATTCAAAACACTTCAAAATAAATGATTTCATAATAGAATTTTATTACAATATTCAAAGGTTAATGGCTATAATCAATTTTACAATAAAAAACGTAATTATTTATTTTACGAGAATAATACAGTAAATATGACTTAGAATAATCCATAAATCTTTTTAAATATATCCTTTGCGTCTATCGCCGCGTTCTTTATATATTGACCTACCATACGTTTATCAGCAGGTTGTCCGAACGCAATACGCAATGTGCTATCATCATTATGTGGATGAAACTTTTTAAATCCACAAAACGTTAAAACCTTTTCGCCATTATAGTATTTCTCATAAAGGATATATTCTAATGTTTTACCCAGGGTATAATCCTCATTTTCTAAGACAACATCATAACAGTTATCCATTGTAGTTTCACTAACTGTAATTGGAATTATGTCTGAATCTATATTTTGAACGAACTCTACTAACTTATTTTGGAGCACTACGCACGCCTTTTTCATAATGTCTTTATTATCGTATACACCTACTGATTGAATTACATAATCAAAACTGTCATTTAAATAAGCTCGTTGTGCGTCTAGTAAATAATAATTTTTCTTTTGGAAAGCAATCTCGGTAGAAGTTGACTCTTCCGCACGCATTTTACTTTCAATACCTTCCCACACTTCCTTTGCCTTTACAGCATCAATTGTATTTCCATACGCACATTTAGATACTACATTATACGTATTACTATCTTTTGATGTTCTTACTACAAACTCGCAATTTAATTTAATATGTTCTCCGGGTATAGTAGGTCCAATCTTTGAACGTAGTCGAGCAAAATCAATAAACATATTTGTTTTTGGAGATGAAGGGAAGATATTGCGAGTCTCTTCTGTAGTTAAATAGTTATTTGTAGTCTTATTTTTAATTCTAAAATCTTCAGTAGTGACATAAATCATATTATCTCCGTCATTATACTTATCTAATTCCATCACGTAATTGCCAGGAAGAACGTCTAGTTCATTCATATGAATAGGTATACAGCTTAAACGATGCTTTAAAATTTCATTATGAAGACGTCCTGTATTTGTTTCTATTTGACAATATTCTTTATTTTCAGCATCAAATGCCAATGTAGGAATGTCAGACAAAACCGTACGACGAATCGCATTTGCTAAACTGACATTTATACCAGATAATGTAAATTTATAAACATCACCATCTTCCGAAATATTTGAAACAGTAGGGTTCATTGTTATAGATTATATAACTATAATTTTATGTATATTACATCAAATTATATTAAATCAATTTTCCAAAATAATATCAAATTGTCATAGCATTTAATACATAGTCGTTAATAAATGTATTTCTTTCCTCTGGCATCATTAACCCCCATATAAGCTTAACACTTCGTTTTCGCATACCCGGTTTGATACACGATATCATAATCTTGTTTAATTCAATTATATCTTTGTTTTTTAACATAATGTGTCGTGTTAATAGTGTTTGTAATCTCTCATTGATACTTTTCGTGTTCATATAGTAATTATAGAACCCCAATAAATCAACTAACAGAATAAACTCATTATATTGCGTGAAATACATATCTTCAATTAAATTTATGTCTTGTTTATAATTCCGAATATTGTGTAATAATATTTTCGACTGAGGTAGATATGTATAAGGGATTACGTGCTTATGCATAACATAGTATGGTATACGCGACTTATGTATCAATATATCTAATATTTCTTCATTCATAGTTATAATATAATATACAGAATAATTCTATATCATATTATTATATCCTTTATACAAAATGCAGTGTAGGTGTTGAATTTATAATAAAAGCTCCTAATGTAATAAACATCAAAATAAATGGAAGTAACACTAAAAACCACGCAAAACTAGTTGCTCCTCCACGACACATTACATTTAATAGCCAAGTCCAAAATAAAACATATAAAACCTTTATGATAAAAATTATCGAGGTATTATTAACGTCACAACTATATGAACCCAAGCAATATTTATTTGCGTTTCCCCAATTTTGAACTGTCATTACAAGTAACGCAGTAATTGAGATGACTAAATACACATATGATGGAGTGCATAACTCATTTAATCCAACAATTCCGTTCATTATAACTTATACAGATAAAAAATAATTGTTTTTTATTTCGTTTAATTCTATGTTTATTCAATATCAACGTGAGTTAACATGTGACGACGACAACACACATTTGTTAACCCTAAAGTATCTAACACCTCACCCTCAGCAGTTTTTTCTACATTTGTTTTTGTTAAATATACTACCTTCTCAACAGAGAGTCCCTTTGATGTCTTTATGCGACGAACCTCAGTTTGATAATATCTATATTTGTCTGCCAATACATTTCCACACGTAAAACATTTAACAGGAATAATCATCGCTTATATAAATTATATGTTATTTTTCTTTCTAATGTTACAACTAATATTTTCAATTTTCTACACTGAGTATATATACTGAGTAATGAACCGATTAATAATTATAATATTACTTATCACAATAACTTGTTTAGTAAACTATTTTTTTACAGTTACTGAGGGACAGGAAAATATGGATGAAGATACGGAAGAAACTGATAAAAAGGAAGACACAGAACCGATTGAATACGACCCAACTAATTTGGAGGTAGATTACATTAAAGAAGAAGAACCACAGGATAACGTTGCTTGGGTTAAAGACAAAGATGGAAATATGGTGAAATTAGAACAAGGGGACCAAAATGAAGCAGCAAATAAACTTTCTAACAATATAAAGTATTACGAACCTGGCACGTATAAATATGATTCTGGTTCATACGTTCCTACATATCAAGACAGTATATACTTAAGTAAAACAACTGGCGAATCAACGGTTACAGAAGTAACTGATACAGATGCTATCAGTAAAGGCATATGTAGTCATTACAAAGACTATCCAAAAAAAATAGAATCAGAATGTAATAAGTTAGACAAGAACATATGTGCATCTACTGATTGTTGTGTTTTATTTGGCGGTTCAAAGTGTGTGGCAGGTAACACACACGGTCCTACTTCTAAATTAAACTATGGTGATATTACTATTAGAAATCGCGATTTTTACTACTACAAAGGCAAATGCTACGGTAATTGTGTTTCTCAATCAAATGATACTCCAATTGATGTTGATATCCCATTAACAGAAGAACACGCAGATTCTTCAGCAATCAAATCAATTGATAAAGCTACCACTCCTGATAAAATGAATGGTACTACATCAGAATAATTACACCATATTATATTATAATTTGGTGTAATACAATATTACTATAATCTAATATTTATATACTCACACCAGGAGTCTTCGTCTTCTTTGTTTCTTTCAACATATAACCATCGGTTGTTTTTCTACGAACAATCATTGTATTTTCTAACGTATCATCGCTATGTATATTATCGTGACATTTTTCACAAATAGACATCAAATTTGCTGGGTGATTTTTATGAAAACTTCCAATAAACCCATTTTTATCAGCATCTTTCTGTTGATTTATATGATGAATTTCTTCGCCCATTTTTTCATTACACATTTCACATTTTCCACGTATCTTTTTACTGTTATATCTTGTTTTATCATTGGATAATTCACCGCGATTATTTGGATAATATTTATTCCTTATCTTGTAGGCCTCTTCCATAAACTCTTCTTCCAAATAAAGTGATTTACATACCTCAAGACCATATGTTCGTGGACCAGACCCTTCACGTAATTTACGGTCATAAATAAGCGTGTCAGCTTCACGGTCAAATGTTACTGCCATATGATAAGAATGTAAATTCTTTAACAACCGAACCTCGTCAAAATCTACTATTTCGTGAAAATGAGTTGCAAAAATGAAAGAAGACCTATTTTTATGTAATTTACTCAATCCAGCTACAAATATACTCAATGCCGACTCCATTTCGGTACCAGAACATAATTCATCTCCTAATACCAAGCTTCCTTTATCTGCCATTTTCATAATTACACGCAATTCTGACATTTCCACAGCAAAAGTAGATAGTCCTTTGAATATATTGTCATTTCCTAGAATACGCGAAAAAATTGCTGTATAAGGTTTATATTTGAACGAACTACACGGGACATACAACCCAGATTGAGCCATAATAACTGATATTCCAAGAGCACGAATTAAACTGGTTTTACCTACTGCGTTTGTCCCATATAACAACATTCCATCTTTGTGTTTGTTTCCAGGTTCCATAGCACCAATACAGAGGTCATTTGTCACATATAATTCATTTTGTTGAATATGTTCTATTAAACAATGTCGTAAGTCAGTCACATTCACATATGATTTCTCTGCCTTTTCGTGAATTTCTGGCTTACAGTAATTATATGTCTTCGCAATAAATGCCTTGCATATAATCACGTCTAATTTTGCGACGTACTCAGATAAACACTCTAGATTTTCAAAATGGTCGTGCGTCAATGTTGTTATTACCTGTAAATATACTTTGGATATTGTATGATTTATTTTATCCTTTGTATCAAAAATACGTCTAATAATGGCATTTAATCTTGGGAATTCAATCGTCATATTACTCGCTGACGATTTTGTAAATGAAATTTCAGACGATTTAACCACCACAATTTCGTCAGATTTATCTTTCTCATAGATTTCCATATGAGATTTCAGTAATTGGGAACGTTTATTAGTTATCTGTAAGAATGTACCACTTTTTTCAGTTTCGTGAATTTTTATATAATCGGCATCAGTTTTTTTCTCATATTTCTTCATAACCATATTCAAATAGTTTAAAATATCATTGAAACCTTGTTGTGATTTATTGTAAGTAGCGATTAATTCATCCAATTCACTTGAAATACCTGGTTGAATAATATTTTGAGGAAACGTTGTCATAGATGATATGTTTTTACAATCGTCTATTACAAAATGTGTTCTTAGGAAATTAAGAAGTGTCTCAGTTTCTTGTTCGATATATAAATTTGGTTGTGTTCCAGAATGAAGCCCCATTATATCTTTTGTCAAATAATCACACATATCAGGTAATTCATAAAGACATACATTTAACTGTTGTATTATGGTTATCCCGTAATATAATTGATAAATAGAAGAAGGATATATTTTGTTTACCACTAATTGACGACACATCTTTTCCATATCCCGAATTTGTTTCATTTCTCCACGAAAATGGACGACTAACTCAGCATTTTCTTCCATTAACATAAGCTCAGTCATCATATATTCAGTATTTAACCATTCAGCATCAAACACCGGATTTGTCAATTTGTATTGAAACTTACGTTTACCCATAGGAGTACAACATTTATTCAACAATGTTAAAACCGATGACAATTTTCCATATTGCTTACTTTCCATTATATTATCATCAATTATATTCAGTTGCTTTAATGTATGGTTAGCCAGAATCATTCTATCCGTTGTGTTATTGAATTCTGGAATAGATATTTTTTTAACTAGTTCATTATTATGTTCTTGTATAAAGTTCAATAAATAACAAAACGACTGGGTTGCTATTGTATCTGTTTGAAACTCATTACATACATCGTATGTATCTTCCTTGAAGAATGTGCTTAATAGTTGTTTTATATATCTCTGCTCGCTACAACGTTTTACATTAATAGAAATATCGTCTCCATTGCTTATCTTATGAATACTACTTGAATTAATACCAGAATATTGAATTATTTTATTCAAATCATTGTCATCAAATGGAGTTACCATAATAATTTCACTTGGAGAGTAAACCGATATATATCGTTCTAGCTCATCAAACGTTGTCGTATTCATATAAAAACTGGTTTCATATTGGAATATGTATGATTTACCGGTAAAAATATTGATAACTGATATTCCGTAAACTATTGTATCCCTTATATTGGTTGCGGTTTTTCCCTTACGTTTGACTGGTTTGTATGTTTCCATCCATATACACATTATATTATTGGTCATTATAGGCGAACTATCGGTTTCACACGAAATTAATGTGCCTGGAGAATAGACCTTATCCAATATGCGAGTTATCACATTTCCTTCTTTTTCCTGAACGTATACGGGAATTGTATAACCATATTCAGTAAGACGAGATATATATTTATCTAATGTGTAATCTCTGAATCCAGCCATCAATACAGAACCATTATTGTATGTTATCTTTTTTTCTGACATATTTAGTTGGCATAGCTCACATACTTCAGATATACTACTTCCACTAATCTCATTATTGTCTGTCTTGATGCCATATATTTCAAAAAACGCACCTACTTGCAATAATACTACCATTTTTTTACCATATTCTTGACGATACTTGTCAGTTAACGTAAAATATTCAGTGTATATACTGACATTACTCGTTGCTTCTGCTTTCATAATTACTAATAGTTCTCGCAATTTATATTTATATCAATTTATAAAAGTTTATTGTATGTAATTGTAAAGCATCATTATAATATCGCGTATTACGTTTAATAATACATATCTGCGACGCCTTCGTCTAATCGCAAATCGTAAAAAATACATACGATTTAATAAATAATCCAAATTAGACACTATATTTCTATCTAATGTCGTCATTTTTAATGCGGTTTGTTCTATCATTTCCATTAAAATAGTTGGGCTACGTCTCAATCGGATATAGTTAGAAAGCATATACAGGCCATATAATATTTCTTTTATTTTGAATATATTCTCCATATATGTATTTTCAGGATACTCTGGTTCTGGTTCTGGTTCTGGTTCTGGTTCTGGCTCAGGTTCTGGTTCTGGTTCTGGTTCTGGTTCTGGCTCAGGTTCTGGCTCTGGCTCTGGCTCTGGCTCTGGTTCTGGTTCTGGCTCAGGTTCTGGTTCTGGCTCAGGTTCTGGCTCAGGTTCTGGTTCTGGCTCTGGAACACCATTTATGAGTGGTAATACATTTTCTTGAAATTGTCCTATTATGTTTCCAGGTGGAGCTGTATTCTGGGTCACATCAACTATTCGCGTTTGGGGATTATATGAATACCCCATACCAAATGTTGTGCTTGATTTCCATACCAAACACGTAAAATGCCCGGTTCCTGGAGAATATCCGGGATTATTAAAATTATATAATTTGATTTCATCGTACCATAAGTCTATACTCTTCTTTATTAATTCCATCATATTGTTACCTTGATTCTGGAAGTATGCTAAGTTCTCTCCATACCTTTGGTCATTACTGTGTTGAAATAGATTATTACTAACAAGGTAATACGAATATTCTTGTGCGAATTTAGCAATGGTATCATCCCATTTCATTGGCGGAGAACCGTGACGAGACCTATATTCGTTTATATAATCAGTAATTTCATCTTGTTGTTCTTTTGTTATTATTGGTTGTTCTATTGACATTTATATAATTTTGCTACATTATATCATCCTAAATATTTTTATTTAAAGTTTTTTGTTACCATATTTACAGTTGTATATACATTTACAGAAAACTAAATACAATTTTTACAAATATACAATAGTAAAAATTGATTTTAACGACTATAATAATCTAAAAGTAATAATTTAATACTAATATTCGCCTACTATGGAAGATGAATACGACGACTATGAAAATTTCCTAGATGTTGATGATAATGATATATTTATAAGAAAATACTCTGATGATAACATACCAATATACAATAAACGATTGTCACCGTCTCCAGATATTATTAGAAATGAAAAACAGAAATACCATACATACAATCATAATAGTTTATATCCGTTTAATATAGTATGCGGGTTGCGCGGACAACTGTGTTGCATACTACCTATATCAGGAATAATATACATTATGTATTATCATCTTATTCATTACCATTAATATAATTATAAAGTAAAGTATCTGGATTATGATTATGTATTTCTCCACATACTAATGACAAACTCTCATACATTTTACGCAATACATCATTGGGAGTTGTGGACCCTACACGTATTAACCCGTGCTTTATTAAATATTTTTTTACATCTTGTATAGGGGTTTGTTTTAACAACTGTTTTTGTGTGGAAACGCGGTTTCTTAATGTTTTATTTGAAACTAAAACCGACACTTTTGGGGCCACTGACGACCGACCAACTTTATAAGTTCTCCGTAAAGTCTTTTTCCGTTTTAGCTTTTTGGGTCGTTTATTTGATAATTTACTTAATATATCATTCCGTTGTTTTAATTCACTCATCTTTTTCATACCATCATTAATTTGGGACTCTATAATGCTAGGTGGATTGTTTTCATTCTTTTCATAGATGGAAACAGGTGATTGTTGAGGGGTGATGGTATTATTAGTGACATTTGGTATATTAGAATTCAATGATGTGTTACTACCAACTTGAATTGACGGACGATTATGTTGAGTTTTATTAAGGTAATTCCTATACGTTGGTAGATTCCCATTCTTCAAACAACCATACTTAGGAGTTGTGTTCGTAGTATGAACGGTTGGTTGTTGTGTTATATGTTGTTCGTTTGACGGATATCTCTTCAATGTAGTATTTTTGGGAACATTCATTTCGTGTTTCTTTATCTGTCTATCCAAATACGCACGAGATGAATTATCGAAATCAGAATTAAATTTGTCAACATTCTTATTTTGTATTTGTGAGGAGGTTTGGTTTGATTGTGTAGATTGCTGGTTATTGGAGTATAGTCGTTTATATCTATCTTCTTGTTGTTTTCGTATCATATTCAATAGTGATTGTTTTCGAAGTGTTTGTTGTTTTTTATTAGCTGGATTTTTTACCCTTATTTTGTCTTGGGGTTTTTGTTTAGGTTGAGTTTTTTTAGTTTTATTATTTGAATATGAAAATTCATCCATGTTTATTGATAGTATTTTCTTATCACTCATCTATAATTTCGTTTTAGTATAATTACTAATACGAAAAGAAATATCCAGTCATAACTAATATTATAATTCCTAAACTATATTTTGTTACACATATAAAGTTGAAATAAACAATTTTTCTTTATGTTCCTTGTTTGCTAACAGTAATTCCAATCCAGTGTCTAGGTCTTTTCTTGTAATTTTCTTTCGAAGATCTTTATGTTTACCATATATACGTCGTCCGTGACATATTTTTACATATGTCAATAATATTTCTATATCCCTTCCATAACTTGTAAGGTGTTCTTTATTCGTGTGAAACCACCGCTCATTTAATATACTATCATCTATAAATTCCCAATCAGACGCCTCTACTTTTCGTTTAAATATTGTCATTAATTCTTTTGGAGTATATGTATCTATTGAAAATCGCCATATAAATCGCGACTTCAACCCTTGATTAGCTTTAAAAAATGTATTATTTAATTCGTCTTCATACCCAGCTATAATTACCATTAATTCATCTTTATGATCGCTAAGTGATTCACACAATGTGTCTAAACACTCTTTGGAAAACGAATCCTCGTTTTCTCGACTTGCTAATGAGTATGCTTCATCAATAAACAAAACACCACCCAGACTTTCATCTATCATTTTTTTTGTCTTTATGGCAGTTTGACCTAAATACCCAGCTATTAAATCGCTGCGTGTAATCTTCTTGAATGTATTATTTTTTAAAAAACCCATTTTAGAATACATTGCTCCAATTATTTTTGCGATTTCAGTTTTACCTGTTCCAGGTGGGCCATAGATAACAGTGTGTTTATAATCTCCACCATACGCATTATTATGCAATCCTTGTATAAAATATAACAATTGGTCCAATATCGATTGTTTTAACGATGACAACCCTACCATTTCATTTAACATAACAAGTTCACTCTTAATCTTATGGAGAGATTCCAAGTCAATATTATATTCTGTATCTTCTTTATATTCGTGTGTATCCAGTATACAGATTAAATCTTCTATTGTATTAATCTCTACATCTATTATTTCTTCTTTCGTTTTTTTTAGAATAATATTATTTGGTAAAGTATCATTATCATTACTAGGTTCATTCACTTCTCTACTTTTAACTGGATTCATTGAAAACATCGGACTAACATATGTATTATTGTTTATCGGTTTATAATCGCAATTAATTCTAGGCACATCTGGTAGGTTCATATTATTATAATTAGTTCGTATAGATTGTCTTAATACTTCATATTCAGCATTAACTATGCTTTCATTAATAGAATAGTTATCTATAAAGTTTATGAAGTTTGTGTATTTATTATCAGTCATTTATACACTATAACCTATAATATCTATATTCTTTACTTCAATCAAATAAAAAATTGAAATCCTCATCGATCTAATTATATAGGTAATTTCCACAATAATGAAGTGCAACTTCGAATCCTCCATATCTTCAAATAATCCACAAACGATGGATACCTTATGTGATACGCTTAAATCGTGCAGCTTATCTGATGAGAGTGACAATATCAAAGCTATAATTGAAGCAGAAAACGAACAGGTCAATCAAAAGATTAAACAAATGGTTTCAAATATCACACCGGATGAATCTAAACTACTAGAACATCTGGGAGATTACACTGAAGAACCATATAATCTCATTGAATCTTATTTCGATGGCAAGCATCTTGAACGTTTAGTTAGACATCAATTAGAATCATATAATAACTTTGTAAACTTTCAAATACAAAAAACTATTCAAATGTTTAACCCGGTAGTAATCCGTTCAGATCATGACTATAATGAAAGTAAAGATAAGTATTTCCTGGAAGTATTCATCAATTTTACAAACTTTAAGTTATATCCTCCACAGATTCACGAAAACAACGGAGCTACTAAGACAATGTTGCCTCAAGAAGCTAAACTTCGTAATTTCACATATGCGTCAACTATGACTGTTGATATCAACATTAAGTATGTGATACGCAACACTGAGAATATGGATACTCCTAAGACAATTGAAAAAATCATACCTAAGATTAACATTGGAAAACTACCTATTATGTTAAAGTCTTCTATTTGTGTTCTTACCCAAAATCCACATATTAGTCATCAGCAATCTGGAGAATGCTCTATGGATTGTGGTGGATACTTTATTATTAAGGGGTCGGAAAAAACGGTTCTAGGACAGGAACGAGCAGCTGAGAATAGAATATATTGTTTTGATGGTAAGAATACAACAAAATGGAACTGGACTGCTGAGATTAAATCTGTTCCAGATTACAAATGTATTTCTCCTAAGCAAATCGAGATGATGATTGCCAGTAAAAATAACGGATTTGGTAATGGTATATATATTTCTATTCCACGTATCAAACAACCCATTGAATTATTTGTAGTATTCCGTGCGTTGGGGGTTATTACTGATAAAGATATTTGCAATCATATATGTCTTGATATCAATGACCCAAATTCACAAGATGTAGCTCAGTTTCTACAAGCGTCTGTGATTGACAGTAATAAATACACAACGCAAGAAAGTGCGATGGAACATATTACTACATACGCAGCATATACACCAATAAATATGGACAAAGAAACCGGACAACGTAAAAAGCAAGAATTCGCAAAGGAAGTTTTGGAATCTGATTTGTTTCCTCATTGTCAAACTGTTAGTCAAAAAATATACTTACTTGGATATATGGCTCAGAAACTAATTAAGACCAGCCTTGGCTTGTTTAAAGAAGATGACCGAGATTCATACACAAATAAGCGTATTGAATTAACAGGAACTTTGTTAAATAATCTATTCAGAAACTATTTCAATAAACTTGTAAAAGAAATGCAAAAACAAGTTGTTCGTGAGATTAACAATGGGTCTTGGCGTTCTATGGATGACTATCAAAATATCATCAATACCACAAATATTTATAAAATTATGAAATCAACTACGATTGAAAATGGAATTAATCGCGCATTATCTACTGGTGATTTTAGTATTAAACAATCAAATAGTAGCAAAGTTGGTGTAGCACAAGTGTTAAATAGACTTACCTATGTATCTAGTTTAAGTCATTTGCGTAGAATTAATACGCCTCTTGAAAAAAGTGGTGAGTTAATTGCTCCCAGGAAACTACACAATACTACTTGGGGGTTTTTGTGTCCTGCCGAAACACCAGAAGGTCAATCTATTGGTATTGTCAAAAATATTAGTTATATGGCACATATTACTATACCTACAAATAGTGCGGCTTTATATGAATACGTAGAACCCTATATCATTTCTGTGAATAACAGCAATCCAAAAGATATGCTCGGAAAAGTCAAAGTATTTATTAATGGTTGTTGGATTGGAATCGCTCCTGACCCAATCACGTTGTATAATGATATGAAAGAAAAGAAATATAAAGGTATTATCAATATCTACACTTCTATTATCTTCAATTATAACACTCTTGAAATTCGTATATGTAATGAGAGTGGAAGGCTCACTCGGCCGGTTCTACGTGTCAGAAATAACAAGGCATTAATTACAAATGACATTATTAATAGACTTACAACTAAAGAATTGTCTTGGAATGATCTATTAACAAATTGTAAATTAGATGAATCCGTTATTGAATATATTGACCCAGAAGAACAAAACTTCTCTATGATCGCAATGAAAAGTAAAAATAGCTATCTACAAGACATTAACGCATACTTCCAATATACACATTGTGAAATCCATCCTAGCACCATATTTGGAGTATTGGCTTCTTGTGTTCCTTACCCCGAGCATAACCAAGCACCTAGAAATACGTATCAATGTGCTATGGGTAAGCAGGCTATGGGAGTATATGCTACTAATTACGACCAGCGTATGGATAAAACCGCATATGTATTAAATTATCCTACACGTCCCCTAGTAGATACACGTCTTATGAATTTTATCCATCTTAACCAAATTCCATCTGGCACACAAATTCACGTGGCAATTATGACACATACTGGTTATAATCAAGAAGATAGTGTATTAATTAACAAGGGCTCTCTTGATAGGGGATTATTCTTGGCTACGATTTATCACACGGAAAAGGATGAAGATAAGAACATTATTCGTGATGAGATCATTCGTTGTCAGCCGGACCCCGCGAAAACTAAGGGTATCAAATTTGGAAATTATAGTAAGCTAAATGCCAATGGATTTATCCCTGAAAATGAGTTAGTTGAAAACCGAGATGTAATTATTGCTAAGACTGTACCAATTAAGGAAAACCGTAATGATCCTATGAAAACAATTAAATATGAAGACCAAAGTAAAACCTTCAGAACTACTGAAGAAACCTATATTGATAAAAATTATACTGGTCGCAATGGAGATGGTTACAATTTCGCAAAAGTTAGAGTGCGTGCTCTTAGAAAACCTGTTCTTGGTGATAAATTCAGTTCTAGGCACGGACAAAAGGGCACAGTTGGTAATATTATTCCGGAATGCGATATGCCATTTACAAAGGACGGCCATAAGCCCGATATTATTATTAATCCTCACGCTATTCCATCCAGAATGACTATCGGACAATTAAAAGAAACTTTACTTGGAAAAGTGCTATTGGAACTCGGTATGTTTGGTGACGGAACCAGTTTTGGAAATCTTGATGTAGCAACGATTGCTAAGGAACTACAAAATCTTGGGTATGAAAGTTATGGCAATGAACTATTATACAATGGACTAACTGGAGAACAACTTGAAACCAGTATTTATATTGGTCCGGTGTTTTATCAGAGATTAAAGCATATGGTTACAGACAAGCAACATAGTCGTTCTATAGGTCCTATGGTGAATCTAACCAGACAACCTGCCGAAGGTAGGAGCAGAGATGGTGGGTTCCGCATAGGAGAAATGGAAAGAGATGTTATGATCGCACACGGAATTTCTCGTTTCTGTAGAGAAAGGATGTATGATGTTTCTGATAAGTACAGCACACACGTTTGTAATAAATGTGGAATGGTAGCAGCGTTTAATGACGGAAAGAAAAACAGGATGTATGACACTGCCGACTTTAGCGTGCATACTTGTAACACGTGTGATAATCACTCAGACTTTTCAAAAGTCGAGATACCCTACGCATATAAATTAATGTCGCAGGAATTACAAACTATTAATGTTGTTCCAAGACTTATTACAGAAAAATAACTTACATTACACCCTTGAAATATTATATTATTATATATTTTTTATTGTGTTTGTTTTCGTATAGTTTTGTCTCCACATAATACAAAACTATAAATGCTTGATGATAATTTACCACGTGTTGAAGATGGTTCGAATATCAATGATTCACGACTTTCCAATGAATTTAACGGTATATCGTTCTCTAACTATAAAAAATTAAAGGTCAGGAATAACTTCATTGAAAATATGATTAAGGGTAAAATGGAACCTGCGTGTTACTGGTGTTGTGAATTAATATGTGCGGGTCATTTTATGGATGTTTGGGAAAATATTCTCCATTATGCTGGAAAACATATACATATAGGCAATCCAAAAATTATTATTTATCTTGAAAAAAGATTCTTGTTATTTCAAAGTATCATTAATGAAGATGATATACCCAGCCCACATCATTTACGAAATCATACTACTATACGAAGGATGTTCGCAGAAATAGTTGCTACACTTACGTTATCTAACAGAAAACATAGTTTTGAACCTATACGTATCAAGCGCAAAGAAGAATTCGATATGACACAGATTTCAGACAGATTACACGCACCATCTACTGAATTTGCTAATGATATTTTAAAAAAGAAAGACCCCAAAGAACTGTTTATACCTATTAATGAATTTTCATACCATTTATCCAATGGTAAAAAGGATACAATTAACGCGTGTTATTGGATTGAATGGCTTATTGAATTCTCGATTGTGTGTAACAGCAATAAATGCCCATGTGTATGTCAATCTAGAGAGGATAACCCAGTTGAACCGAAATATCAATCAAATGTCGTATGGATATTATGGGACGTGTTATTTTATCATTGCTATGAACTTGGTAATAAATACATTGAAGCATTATTAAATTCACTTCATACACTTTTTTGTATTAAATATACTACTGGAACAAACAAGCGAAGACGATATTTACTATATTTTGCGGTAGCATTGTTAACTGAAGAAATACCCAATGATATTGAACTTATGCCAGATAAACCTACAATCAAGGCAGTATGTGATAATATCAATCTTGTTTACAAGCAAATCAAGAAGAAAGAACAAAAACCTACCACAGACTACTTATTCGCAAACATTGAAAAAGAAACATCATTAAATGCGTCTATGCAAAAAATGGATTTAGTAAACTCTGCGAATATCGCATAAAGTAAATAATATCCATAGTATATAAATGGTCAAGGATACTCTTGGCGCATCAAATGTCATCGGACAAGGAACATATGGATGTGTTCATAAACCACAACTTAAATGTAAAGACAAAGCCCGTAAAGATGCTACCACTGTATCTAAACTTATGACACGTAAAAACGCAAATCAAGAACTTGGTGAATATAATCTCATTGATTTCGCTGATGAAAAACAAGAATACTATTTAGGTATTCCGGATGATTGTAATGTTGATGGTAAAAACGCAGCGAATCTTATGGCTATCGCAAAATGTAGGGAGTTTGAAGCTAAACAAGTTCAAGATTATAAGCTATTATTGATGAAATACGGCGGAAAGGACCTTGATAACTTCTCAGATGAAGTGCATAAGTGGAAAAAGACACCAGAAAATGTGAAACAAATCGAATTATTTTGGTTGGAAGTCAGTAGATTATTTCGCGGATTGAATGCGTTTAAAAAGAACGGAATCGTTCATCACGATTTAAAACACCAAAATATTGTGTATAATAAAGAGACTAACCGAATTAACTTCATTGATTTTGGGTTTATGACTGCCAAAAATAGCATTATTAATAAATGTACATATTCTGATTACTGGTTGGCTAATACCCATCATTGGTCTTTTCCTATTGAAATTGTGCTATTGAATAAAGACACATATAATCGATATGCTGACGGTAATGTATATACGCTTGCTTATGATTTGGCATCTGTTACTGATGACATATCCGACCAACTTAGCTACTTTTTTGAGTGTGTATCAGATTTCAAACCAAATACTACCGAATATAATAATATTACTGATAAATTTATAAGAAAATTTTTTAATCTATCCAGAAATCTTAATTCCAATGATTATAATAATTTTTTAAATAAATCGGTTGATACTATTGATAGCTATGGAGTTGGAATCGCATTACTTGTTATGCTAAGAAATTCAAAACACCTTTTAGATAAAACGTTCTCAACGAGGGCGCTTAATTTATTTATGAATATGGTTCATCCGAATGTGCATTCGCGTGTTGACACCGAAGTATTAATGAATGAATATGAAGATTTACTTAGCGAGGAAGGATTTTTAAAAAAACATAATATGAAGTTTGAGAACCATCGTTTAGTTTCTGGTATTGAGATACCTTCTGTTATTGAAAAAACCATCAATCTAATTGTGAAAGATACAAGTAAAGTTTCTAAATCGGACTTGAAAACAATCTCACTAAATCATGAACCTAAACGCGTTTGTCCTCCTGGAAAAGAATATAAACCCACTACCAAGAGATGTGTGAAAACCTGTAAAAATGGTTATGTTCGTAACGCGAATTTCAAATGTATTCGTGATAAAACTCGTAAGACCGTTAAAAAATGTCCTTCTGGTAAAGAACTTAATCCTAATACAAATAGATGTAGGATTCAATGTAAACCTGGCAAAACGCGCAATGACAAAGGCAATTGTGTCAATTTGAAAGGAAACCCATTTTCACCCGATATGTAAATTATCTTTATGAACGATTGTATTACTCATAAAGATACGAATTTAAAAAGCAGCACCAAATGAACCACCTAAAGCACCATTTGCTGCCATAGGACCGAATGACATACCCATATCTTGTTGGGGTGCCATTTGCTGTTGGCCCATATCAGGTCTAGCAGTTGCTACTGGAGCAGGAGGGAAACTTCCACCTTGCATCTGACTATTGTCTAAATTATCTGCCTGACTTGGGTGATGCATTGTGTGTTGGGATACGCGAACGTTTTGTTTTACATTCTGCTTGGTCTCTTCGGTGGAAGGACCATTCCAAAGTTCAAGAACACGGTCAAATAGAATATTCACTTTAAGACCTAACTTTGTCTGAATGCTTAACACAATAATTAAGAATGCCAATATTACGTTTGTCAAGGTTAAGTTCTCATACTTAAATCCACTGTAAGTTGGGAAATATGTGATAGCGCGATGAATGATGATAGCACCACAGAACATTATTGTCAATTGAATGAAGATTTCGGCTAAAAGTTCTAAAGCTGACTTCTCAGGATCCGCCTCGGGGATGAAACGTTGAACCATTTTATTCAACATTACTACTGGAACCACGCCCATTGATGAATATTGGATGACATTCAATAATTCGGCCTGTCCCTCTTCCGTTGTGGAAAATACGTGAGATAAAAAAGTCTTCTTTGTTAAGTCTGAGTCGTTAATTATTTCCATTATAGATATATAATTCACATAGAAAAAGATATTTATGTAATGTCGGTTTAATTTTTATACTTTTATTAAAAACAATATAAAAAACTATTCATACTATTACTTGTGTGAGTTATTTACACAAGTTGGTGTATCCTGGTTTAGCTCAGTTGGTAGAGCGGACGACTGTAGAAGTATATCTTTATTTATATAAAGCCGTTATCGTCAGGTCATTGGTTCAATTCCGATAACCAGGAAAAATTATAATAACTTACCTTTATTATAATTTCGTAAAAAGACATAAATATTAATATGGTATTTTAGTATACATTAATTCGTATGTTGAAGAATGTTGTTGAGATTAATAAACACAAGAATCGTGACACGTCACAGCCTAAACACGAAGAATACCAGTATCTTAATTTGATTCAAGACTTACTAAATGAAGGAAAATTGGAAGAAGGGCGTAATGGAAAAACTCTTAGAGGCGTAGGTGCGGCTATGCACTTCTCATTAGAGAATGGTAAAATACCTGTATTAACTACCAAAAAAACTGCTTGGAAGACTTGTATTAAAGAACTACTATTCTTTTGTAAAGGGCAAACTGATAATAAAATTTTAACAGACCAAAACGTACATATATGGGATGGAAATACGACCGCTGAGTTTTTAGAAACACGTGGATTATCACATTATACACCAGGTAGAGATTTGGGCCCACTCTATGCGTTTCAATGGTTTCATTTTAATGCACCATATACTGGTTGCACCTCTGATTATACCGGACAAGGAATAAATCAACTTCAAAAAGTGATTGATGACCTTAAAAACCCTGAAACAAGAAACTCTAGACGCCATGTGATAAGTGCGTGGAATCCGGCACAACTTGACCAGGGTGTATTACCTCCTTGTCATATATTATTTCAATTTATAGTAACTGATGATAATAAACTTAGTTGTCTGCTATTCCAAAGGGCAAATGACGAATTTTTAGGAGTTCCATTTAATTTGGCTTCATACTCCGTCTTAACAATTATCGTTGCTAAAATTTGTGGTCTTGAACCTTATGAATTTATACATTACGGTGGCGATTGTCACATCTATTCGGACCACACACAGCAATGTCAAGAGCAAATTTCACGAGAACCTTATCCATTCCCTACATTAGAAATATTAAACAAAAGAGATAATATTAATGATTATGTGCTTGAAGATTTTAAACTTAATGATTATCAGCATCACGCTCAGATAAAAGGGGCAATGAGGGCGTAGATTCATCGTCTAACGGTTTAACATCAGCATAACAAAAATTCGCAAATTTGGGATTCGGCGACTTTATACGATGTAATATAGTCGCCGTACATACATTTATATAATTTATATATAATTAGTTAGAGAAGTGCCATATAACTAATTATATTAAAAATGAGTAGTTCAAATGCCGCAGCTATAAGAAGACGTGTTACCGCACCTCAACAAATCGCAACAGTTAAGCCACCTCCCGCTCCAACTCCAGTTCAAAAGCAAGTCAGAGAAAAACAAACAGGTTTAACAATACAAGAATTTATTTCTACATTAGATAAACGCGTAGTTTCATTGGAGGAATCTATAAATAATACGATAAAAGATACATCCGAACCTACAGTTACCGACATCATTGACGAGTTTAATTCACGTTTTGATATGTTCGCTACCGAATTAGCTGATATTAAAGACGCAATGATCAAACTACAAACATATACTATGGATGTAAACAAGATGCTATTAGATGAAAGAATTGATATTTTGTCTGAGGTAAACCCCAATCAAAGAACAAAAACTCTAGGACAAGACACGGATTTAACCAGCGTAATTAGTCTCGGCGCAAATACTATCAATACCGAACATACTAGTGTAGATATGCGCGAATTGGTCAAGGAAGAAATGGATAAAGATGAAAACTAAAGGGTTTAAACAAAAAATCTTTATATGTATAATATTATAACAATACATATAATGTCACACACTTCTACAGATATGATGGCAACAATTGAATCACTACAAGAACAATATTATAAAATTAACAATAAAAATTCTTTTTTCAAAAAAACACAAAAATATGAATGCGCTGATTTAGTAACAAACAAGGTTGGTATTGATGTAATGTTGGAAAAGTGTATTTACGTCTTTGACAATAATAAAATTTATATTGACTATCCCATATTCAAAACATTTGCCAATCCAAACAATTATCACGATATCAGTGTATTTTTAGTGAATCATATTAATGATTGTATCAAAAAATATAAAAAGTTTGAAATATTCATTAATCTTGATACATTAACAATATCTGCTGTAGAACGTCATAGAAAGGTAATACTTGGGTTCGCCGAACACGGACAGGATAATGGATATGACAAATATCTAACCAATATGGAACTATATAATACTCCTTCGTTCATTACTACAACTACCTCTATTCTCAGTTCTTTTATTTCACCAAAAGTTACAGAACTAGTGAAGATTCATACAAAATAATGTTAAGACCACACATAATAAATGTCTTTATCGTAAAAAAACTTATAAAAATAGGGCATTGTATATTATAGAATGTCTGGCTTACTTAATTTTTTATTGTTTATCATCGTATTGGTGATATACGTCCATATAATTAATCAACTCAAAACAAGTGAAGATTTAGAAGTATATGAAATGGATTATACGACCAATCAGTACTTACAAGAAGTATGTAATATAAAACAACCTGTATTATTTAATTACGATAGTGTTAGTCCCGATTTTTACGAAAACATTAATGCAGACACGTTTATTAAAAATGATAACTATGATTTGAAAGTGAAAGATATTCGTGACTATTATAAAGGCGAAAGTATTGATTATATTGTGTTACCCGCAAGTTCGGCTACAAATTTAATGAAAACTGATACGCGAGCGAATTATTTCACGGAAAACAACGAGGATTTTATTGAAAATGCGGATTTATATCACATTTTTCATTCAAATGATACATATTTAAAACCTCAACTATCCATGATCACAAAATATGATATTATAACTGGTTCTTCCAAATCAGTTACCCCTCTTAGATATCATACAGACTTTAGAAAGTTTATGTCGGTTCACTCGGGTAAAGTTAAAATTAAAATGACTCCATGGAAAAGTCATAAATACTTACATCAACATCGTGATTTTGAAAATTACGAATTCCGTTCCCGCATGAATGTATGGAAACCTGATAAACAACATAAAAACGACTTTGACAAACTCCGATTTTTGGAATTTGATATTACCCCAGGAAACACTCTGCATATTCCTCCTTATTGGTGGTATAGTATACAGTTTAATGATGATTCAGATACAATTGTTACTAGCATTACTTATAATTCTGTTATGAATTGTGTTAGTAATTTACCAAACTGGGGAATGTATTATCTACAACAGACAAACACTAAAACCAAAATCACCAAAACTCTTCCTATTGAGGTTATAGATGACAATACCGATGATACCAGCGTCAATCAAGATGAACCGTCAGATAAACCAGTTATTGAAATGACACAAGAAATTTAGTAAGAACCTATAACTAAAAATATTTGTATTATGTAAATGAGTGATAATACTAGTTTACATAATGATATAACAAACGATATAAATGATGAAAATATGCCATCTCTAAAAGACGCGCCTATTTCTACATTTAAGGAAATTATAGAAACTGAAGAGGAAAAACAGAACGCATCTACTGAACTACCACATCATAAATCAGTAAAATTACCTCATAATAATGATTCGGATTCTATAGAAGATAATATTCCCAAACCATCTGATGAAACTGCAAGTTTGAAAAGCATATCATCTTACGATGAAATATTATCAATTCCACCTAATCAAAACAATTTTGATTGGTTCTCGTCAAGAGAATATATTATATTCAAAAATCAACTCAATTCGTTACGTAAGAATAACAACTTCATTTTAAAGGAAGGCAAAGAATGCAAACGTCTTCTGGATTTAAAATATGAAGACTTGACCTCGATGGTTAATAATATTCAAACCTCGGTTATTTTTGTGTCAACTATTTCTGGTTTCTTCCAAGCAACCAAAACACAATTTGCTATAAATGTTGATATTATCGCTGTTATATCTATAACCATTTCCACCTATATTTCACTCATATTGTCTATTTCTAAGTATTATAAACTCGACGAGTTAAAGGACCGCATACAAACGCTCAGAGAAAAATATTCATTATTGCATAATCGCATTGATTACAGAATGGATGTTCTTGGTCCTTGGAATAACAAACATCTATGGGAACATCAAGACCCAAAAGCGAAACTTGCCGAGTGGAATGAAGTTGTGAAAAAGATGAAGACTGATTACAATGAGATTATCAAAACTAAACAAGAGCTCACTACTGATTTTGAAATTATCATGGATACTATTTCACGAAATAAATATAACAATATTAATTCGTTCCTTAATTATAAAGATAGAGAACTATTGTTTATGCTCCGACAAAAAGAAAATGAACTTGAAAAACGGATTATGGACGCATCATCTAGATATCCATCGCGTAAGCGACCCACGATTATGTTGCAACACGAAGAACTTGATAATTGGGCGGATGATGATGATAGTATGGTATAACTAAAATGATATAAACACGCGATTATAATCATTGTAATGAGCGAACATAATCTACCACGATTATTTACACCAGACGTATTACAGCGCTATATGAATGCGAATGATGAAATTTCACTATCTGTGTTAAAAACTATTATCAAAAAGCAACAGGATATTATTGATAAACAAGGGGAACTTATCAATAAGCACAATGTTGAAATAGAGGTTTTAAAGACCTCTTTACAAGAGGTTAGACTTATATTGAATGGACGTCAGTTTATGAATAGAAGCGTGTCATTTGAATATATTGAAGAACCCGTCTAAAGTAATTATTAGTATCATGCATCAAATTATGATACTAATTTGTTAGTAAATTCTTATCAATTACTGTTTCTTTCAGAATATTATTGATGATTTTCTTCTCAAACTTCTCATCTTCTTCCTTTCCATATCCACCTAACGACGCTTTTGAGTATTCAAAGAACTTATCACATTCAGGTGTATCTAATATATCATATTTCGGATTCTCTTGTATCCAAGGATGCACCTGAGCTTTATTCTTATTTGCTACTATACGGACTGCCTTTCTTATGTGAGTTTTATTTTCATCTTCCTTAGCCCATATATCTGAATCTTTTACATACACTATTTCACGCTTTAAGTCCGTACAGTGAATTGGTCGAACGTGAGGCTCCATATCCCTAATACGTTCTAACATAATATCTGATATACCTCTCACGTAACCTACTTCTCCTGTATTGATAAAGTCATCTATTGATAGTTCTATTGATTGGATGAAATCATTCAGATTGATAGCATCTTTACACGTCTCATTCAAAAATACATTCAAGTTGAACCTGTTATTCGTTGTATTGTTTATTGTATTGTTCGTAGTGTTTCCAGAATTCTTAGCTATATCTATAACCTGCTTGTTCTGCTCTATCATCATTTCACGAAGCTCTTTATTCTCTTTCAGCAATTCTACTATTAAAGTGGCGTCTATTTGAGGAGGTGCTGGCATAGATTCGGAAAGTGAGGCGTCAGATATGGGTTGTATACTAGATGAACACGGTTTTTGTTTATGTCTCCATAACCCAGATCTATCTTTGAATCGCTTATCACAGGTATCGCATACGTGGCATTTTTCGGCACCAGTTTGGTTGATATTGTTGACGTTCGCGTGCTTACGTGTTAATAGATGTTTAGTATAGTTACTCTTTTTGTAGCATATGAAGTCACATTTTTCACAGTAAAATTCAGTGGCATTTTTCGGCATCAAATTGGTTGATTCGGTTGCTATATTATCAACATAGAAATAATCCTCTAAACCATTTTCAGCGTAAATTACTTAATTATTTATGCAGACAATTATTTTATTACTTATCTAAAAATAAAGCATTATGGTAATAAACCCATTTTTAGAAAAGTGTTATTTAAAAACTATTTTGCACAAATAAAAAATGGACATTTTCAGAATGTCCATTTTTTATTTTCGTAGCCATTTCTTTTTTGTGTTTATTTAGCGTAAAAGTATGTAATTAGTAATATAGTGTTCATTATCAATTGTTACTATTCGTATTATTTTCAGAATTCTTAACAATATCTATAATCTGCTTGTTCTGTTCTATCATTATCTCACGTAGCGCATTATTCTCTTTCAATAATTCAGCTATAAAGTTAGTGTCATTTGGATGAGGTGCTGAATCGTGTTCCGAAGCAATGTTGGGTTGTATATGGGTTTGTTCACATCGCTGTTTATGATACCATAAGCTATTTCGTGCTTTATATACCTTACCGCAACCACATATGTAATCGGGGGAGACTGGTTGAGACATTGTTATATTTTTATGTTTACGAGTAAGTATGTGTTTCGTGTAATCACTCTTTTTAGAGCAAGTATAGTTACAATTTTTACATTCATAGTTAGGTGAAATTGTGGATGATATCCTAACATTATCTATTGGTAGGATACTGATTTTAAGATGTTTCGGTCGTTTATTATGTTCTTCTAGCAGCTTATGTGTATTGAAATACACCCTACACGAATCACAATAAAATACTTCTTTTTTGGGTTTTACCGTAACTTCTTTTTTGGGTTTTCGTGTAGGTAAAGGTTCAACACTATTCAATGTGGCTTTGTATTCTTCAAAATAATGTTGTTCTTGTTTCTTAGCAGAATATAAATCATCGCAATTATGGAATGCTATTATATCCATCGTCCAATTATCCCATCCCATATTGTCGCGTATGGTTTTATACACTTTACATTTGTAGTTCGCGGATTTTGGATTTATACAGCCTTGTTTGTGAGCGCATTTACGTTGAACGAAGTTAGTAGTATGACCTATATAAAGTTCTTTTACAGAAGGATCTTTACAAAAAATTTTGTAAAATATAGTATTGGAATAATCAATCTTGACCTTAGGCATCTTGTATAATCTTACCCAAAATCTTTATATTATATGTTGAAGATAATTCGTTTCTTTTTTGTGTTTATTCAGCGTAAAATTATTTAATTCATAATATTGATAGAATATATTTACCAACAATATAATATAGATGAAACACGGATTTGAAAGTTCTGATAATTTTGCGAATGTGCTAGAATATATGAATAATTGTCAGCATAGTAGTTCAGAAAGTATAAATGAATTAGAATATAATACAGAACCAGAACTAGAACCAGAAAGTCGGAGTAATAGCGTAACAAGTGAGGATATTGACAACCGTATAGCAAGTGAGCTAATTCCAATTCCATTACCAAACGCAACCAGAAAACGCGAGACTATGTGTAATGGTTTGTCTGCGTTAGATTTACACAATCTTACTCCTACTCCTACAAAACATAAGAAAATATTGGAAGAAAGTGCGAATACTATCGGTTCTCTAATAAATTTATATTATGATAGCATTGAACATAAAATATCCCCATATAGTAAATGAGTAAAGAACTTGTTATATCAGCATTAGTAATGCTAGGTTTAGATACAGCCTACATTTCGGTAATAAAAAACGACTACTTGAACCAAATTCAAGACATTCAAAAAACGGTACCTAATGTCAATATGGTAGGTGTTTTATTAAGTTACACGTTGATGATATTCGGAATAAACTATTTCATAATACAAAAAAACGCATCAATATTAGACGCTTTTTTGTTTGGTATCGTAATATATGGAATTTATGATGCTACAGCGTATGCTCTGTTTTCAAAATGGTCGGTCAACTTGGCAATAATAGATACAATATGGGGAGGTATTTTAATGATGACAACTGCGTATCTAACGTATAAATTATCAACTTTTGTCTGATTTCTTAACCACCTTCTTTTTAGTAATTTTACTAACAACTGTGTATTTATGCTTCTTACAAAATTGTTTCATAGTAAGTTGTTTTTCTTTACCATTACCAAGTGATAATTCTTGAATATTACTCGGTAATTCGTCAGGCACATAATCCCATAATTCACAAAACGCAGATTCGTCGTCATCATTTTCAAAAACCACTTTTTGGTTTTCGTCGTCAATGGTTCCATTATGCTCTTCTATACGTTGTAACCATACTGGACTTCTAGCCGCACAAAATAACCAATGTTCTAATGTATCGTGATATATTTTGGAAAACACTTCTGGCATTTGAGTATTGAATAGAGTATTATGGTCTTTAATAATAGGATAGAGTTTTAGTGTAGATAACACTTCATACGCTTTTTCTCCATTCTCAGTAGATACTATGTGAGTTTTGTATTTATCAATATGTTCTGGTAACATAGTTGAAATACATAATGGCATATTACATTCTACAGTAGGAGTATCCTTAGTAATATTGTAACTTATCTTAGATTTCACGAAATCAACCATATCATATTCTCGTTGAGATAACGTATAAATAATAGAACCAAGATTACAGTCTTTGTCATCGTTGTCACATTCGTTCCATTCAGTAATCGTGTTGTCTATAAAGTTTTTTAAATCGGGGTTTAATTTCTCATATATTTCTTGATAGATGTCCTTTATAAAATCAAATGTTTCCTCTTGAAATCCGGAATAGTATAGCTCATATCCCCAAAATAAGGCTTGTGAAACATCTTTTTGTAATAGCGAAATGAATAAGGATTGCTTGACTTCAATCCTAGAATACAAATAGCGAGTAAGGGTAGTTAAATAGTAGATTTGGTCTTCAGTAATAGTCATTGTCTGATTATACTTGTAATAAATATTCATCACAAGTATAAAATATAAAGTTTCAATTTTGTTGATTATGCCCGTGTCCATTCTTCATCAACAAGCCCATAATCCATACATTTTTGTAAGTCCCACCATAAATCGTGTTTTAGAATTTCTGCCAATTGTTTTTTTGGGATAGATGCGTGGTCGGTATAAATTTCTTTTATACGTTTCATCAGCATAGTGTTGTTCTGATGTTCGTCTTCTAGTTCAGACATTTTCCCCCAAGAACCTGACGAAAGTTGATGAATTAACATATACGCATTTGGACGCATAAACCGTTTACTTCCAACAACACTAATAATTGTTCCCGCGGAAGCAGTAGGTCCATCGATAATCGTATACACAGGAACTCTGCAAGATTGTATCACATCAATCGCTGTAAATGCGTCAAATAATAAGCCTCCATAAGAACTAATATGTAAATAAATAGGTATATCCTCAACACAAGTTTTATGAGCGAACACAATATTATCAAGCTCACATTTGCGAATGAGCTCAATCAGTTCAAAAATATTTTGTCGGTCAACTTCTGCATAGAAGTAGATGTGATTGTTTTCACGTGTTATCTTTTTAGAAATTTCACCTCCACCATCATTATCGTCGTCATCATCATTATGATTGGTAATGATAATGTTAGCCTTTTTACTTTGTGTTCTTGTGGTCATTCTACTTGGACTATATTTCATCATTATATCAAACTGTCTATGTTAGATTAGGTGCGTAATCTCTAATTCATTAACAAATATATTTTATGAAAAATAGTATCAGTGCAATTGTAATCACAATGAATACAAGTGTAAAATAGTAATATAGTTGAAAAACCTTTAGAGATATACAAATTAAATATAATACTAATGTATAATAATAATGCCTGGTGAAAAAAAGAATAAAACGGGTAAGAAGAAAGTAGGAGGTGCACGTAGAACCAGAAAAAATTATAAGAAAGCAAATAAAACAAATTCTCATATAGTAAAAGTGTTTTTGGAAGTGCTGAATATGGTGAAATTGTATCATTGGAAGACACGTTCTTACGCACAACACGAGGCCACCGATGAACTCTATTTGAAATTAAATAAACATATAGATACTTTTGTCGAAGTCTTATTAGGGAAAGATGAACGTCGCATTAAGATGTTGGAAAAACGTATTGATTTGATTGATCCGTCTAACACTCGCGACTTTAAAGCCAGAATTTATGATTATCGTGAATTTTTACTGGATATAAATATGTATTTTGACGAAAAAAAAGATACTGATTTACTGAATATCCGCGACGAAATTTTATCCGACATAAATCAATTCCTATATTTAATGACATTTGATAAGTAATTTTTAATTGTATGACATAAGCATCCCCTGTAAACCGGGCATACTATGGCAATCATATGGATACATTCCATTTCGTTCAACATACATCATAGTTTTTATTTGTCTTCTTCTGCTAATACAATATTTTCTTTGTGAATATATTTTTTTCCAATGTCGCTGGATTATTTTTAACCAATATGTTTTGATAACAACCGTATATGTATGGTCGTCTAATATAAATAATTTCATAATGTCTATATTAGAATTAGTAGCAAAGATACTATAATCGTGTAAATAAGATTTTACGTGGTTAATATCAAAACGAAAGAATGTAGTAGGAGTAACCGCATTAGCATATAATATATATAATTTATCTTGTGATACCCTACTATTACCAATATAATAATGTTTATCCTCTTTTTCACTATCTAAAAAGTCTTCTTCGTGGAAATAGATACGGTCTATCATTTCTTCGGTTTCACTGTCGTATTCTGTACCCGATTCCATACTATCGTCATTTTCAATACTCTGGCTGTCTTCGCTATCGCTATCTGATGATGGATATTCAGAACTGGATGTTTCAGAAACATCAATCATACTGTGTAACGACGGGTCAGTATCATAATCGGACATAATGAATTTGTTGATTGTCTATAAGACGTTAAGTTAATAAACTTTATAAATAGTATTTTCAATCAATTTTTTTTCTACCTATACTATAATAGTATGTCATCGTATATAGATAGAGAAATTGTAAAACCAAATACTCCTGTAGCCCAAACTGTTCCAATGGCTCCTACCCCACCTCCAACTGAACCGACCGCATCCTTAGGGAAAAAAACCGAACAAGATAAGGCAGAACAAGTAGTAGAACCAGTTCAATATTACGTCAAATACACTTTTATGATAACGTATATTTTACTGTTAACAACCGCAACCGTAACATTTATAGAAGCATTAACAACAAGCAATGATACCGCACGTCACGTATTAAATCTGGAAACGTGTATATCAATTATAGCTGGATACTTTTATTCTTTGTTTTTAAGTCAAATAGACCAATATCAAGCTGAAGGAAAGAAGGTGGACTGGGCGCAATTAACCCAGACCCGTTACGTAGATTGGTCGATCACCACCCCGATAATGTTACTTGTATTGTGTGCGGTATTAGGTAAAAATATCGGAAAATCCGTCAAACTAATGACAATATTACCAATTATAGGTCTGAATTATTTGATGTTATTATCTGGTTATTTGGGCGAGAGTGGGGTATTAAGTCATCTTGTCTCATTGATACCAGGATTTGGTGCGTTTTTCGGAATGTTCTATTTAATATATGTAAATTATGTGAAGCCAACTTTTTCCTCAGCCAATTATAACTTATTTTATATTTACTTAGGTATTTGGTCTCTATATGGTGTAGTATTTATGTTTAATGAGGAATATAAGAATATTTTTACTAATATATTAGATGCGATTGCGAAAAGTGGTATAGGACTAGGGTTATGGGCGTATTATACTAAAATAATTACTCTATAAAAAGTATAAAAAGTTAATATGAGTAATATATATATATTACTCATATGAATGATACAAGAAAATATGTATTAGTGACAAAAGAAGACGATAATACACGTGTTCCAAAAGTATTAGAAGATTATATACATTCATTAAACTTGTTTGATGATGTGATTAATATACGTGAATTCTCTATTGAAAAATTCAAATCTACAAATTATATCTACATTATTACTCAAATGTGGTTAAATCTAGGTGAAAAAGACCAACGTATAGTAGATGAAGTATTATCGAGTGGTCGTGTAGTATTTTTAAATGTGGAAATGTTATCAGAAGAACGCAGAATAAACAAAATTATCGAATTAATAAAGAAAGGTATTCAAATTGCGGATTATAGCCTAGTGAATATCATATTTTTAAAAGAATATGCGAAAGAACATAACATACCTATTACAAAAGAGATAATTTACTTACCGTATCAATATAATTTACAAGACCAGGTCCAGTTAGAAAATATAGATGATAAATATGAATATGATATAGGTATTATAAACGCGTTGCCAACGCAAGATGATTCTGTAGACAAATCAAATACATATAGACGTACAAAAATATGGAATGATTTACAGAATACAAACTGGAAATGTATAAATATATTAGGTTGGGGAAAGGAAAGAGATGAGTTAATCAAGCGATGTAAAGTAATTCTTAATATACACCATTTTGAAGCGTTTAATATTTTTGAACATATTCGGTGTGACCGAATGATATGGGCGAAAAAAATAGTAATTTCAGATAATTCATACGGTATGAATGTATTAGACATTACAAAGTATGTATTCTGTGAAGAGTTTGATAACATTATTTCAAGGACAGAAAAAATATTAAAAAAATTCTCGGTATATTATCGCGATGTAATGAAAACAATACCAATGGATAAGGTAATTTCTGACAGACGAATTATATTAAAACAACAACTAACCAATATAGGTAAAACTATCTCTTAGACGCTTGAATAAAAATTATACATATAGACTTTGTGAAGTTGTGATATATTTTAATACCATACCTTCAATTTGAGATAGTTTATGTTGTAGTTCAACCAGATTCAATTGTTCGCAAACATTCATAAATTCCTTACTAATGGTGACAATCTTCAACATAGCTTTCGTAAAATCACCAATCGAAATAGACTTATCATATACATCATTTTGAATAAAAGCCTTACATTCGGTTTCGGTAGTACATTCACACCATTGCATAGAGAATTCTACCATATCGTATATTAAAGGGTCTGTATAATTCAATCCTGTATTAACTTGAGATTCTTGCTCTAAGTCCGAGTATTTGTCGTAGTGGTGACCTACAGATTTGATTTTGGCTTCTAAGAATGTATCAGATATGTTAAGTGTGTGTGTTCTCATATCATCTGGAACTTTAATATCGGTAAAACAAGAGAATAATCCTATTAATTGGATTGTGTCAAAATTAGTAAAATTCTGCCATTTCACCATTAATTCTGAAATAATAAGAGGGTGTATTTCGGCAACATTAGACGCTATATTTCCTAATAAGGTAAGCGTATATGTGTCATCTGGATTTCGAATGATAAATCCATTTTCGCACATAATATCACAAATACGGTCAGTCTGTTGCTTAACATACGACTCTGTATATTGTAAATCCATTTGAAGAATATCAACCTTATCTTTCAACTCTACCAAATAATATACTTTTGCTGCGTCTTCTTTGATATATTTGTATTCATCTTCCATATTACGCACGTCGCGTTCCAATTGTTTGCGTTTTTTGTTGGTAGCAAGTTTCATATTATTCTGTGTTTTTATGTATGTTTCACAAACATCACGTGGTGTTTTTGAAGTTAGAATAAATTTCTCTTTTTCTATGATTAATTGTTCGGTGTCATTCAATTCGGTTTGTGTTCCAGCCAATGATTTCAATATTTCTTGTTGGACCATACTTTTTTGTGAGAATAGATGAAAGTCCCGATTTTGTCCGTTTTTAAGGAGGTTTAAAATAAGGGAATATGAAATATGGAATTTAGATACAAGTTGTTGTGGTTTCCCACCCAAAATGAGTTTATAATCAGATAGCATAGGAGTATCAAATAGGTTGTTACAATGAACTACATGCCCGACAGTATCAATCCCTCTACGACCAGCTCTTCCAGCCATTTGGGTATATTCGTGTGCTAATAAATGTCTCTGCGTATGTCCGTCAAACTTCGTTAAGCTAGTAAAAATAGCAGTTTTAATGGGACAATCCAGACCAATCGCAAAAGATTCAGTAGCAAACAATAACTTGATATATCGCTTAGAAATCATTAGCTCTACAATCTCTCGTAAAATCGGAATCATACCAGAATGATGGATACCAATACCCTTTTCTAATAGAGAAACTAATCTGTTATATTCAGGAAGTTCCAAATATTCCTTGTAATTTGGTAACTTACGAATAATTTGCTCGCATTCGTTACGGACAGTATAACTAACCTTACTATCAAATTCATTTAATGGCACTGTAATATCGTGGGCGCAAGATTCTACATTTTTTCTTGAAAAAACAAAGGCAATTGCGGGTAACATATCTTTTTCTTTTAAGAAAGAAGCAAGTTTATTAAGAGCGTGCTTACGATTGATTCTGATACGATTTTTTTCAAATAATCCATTAATTTTTGTGATTTTCTTTGAATTGACTTCATTGAACACACCATTTGCGTCTTGTAATGGAATAAGTTGATTTGTATTATCACGAATTTCTTTTTGTGTTTCTTTATCCCGAATTGTCTTATATACAGCTTCAGTTGTAGTTAAAAATCCATAATGCGATAGAGGAACTACACGATGATTGGTTGATGCCAAATAAACACACTTTGCGTCTGGTTCAGTATCATCCTTTTCACACCACTTTGCGAAACCTTGAGGATTATCAATGGTAGCAGAGAGCATAACCATTTGAATGTGTCGTGGAAGCATTAGGATGGTCTTTTCCCAGGTTTGTCCGCGGTCAGCATCATTAATATAATGAACTTCGTCAAATACAACACAACCTAGATCATTTTGAACGTCAATTTGGAATTGGAGAGCATTTGGTGTATCGGAATCATCCGAATTGGTTGTTGATGTAAAGAGATAATTCATAAGGATTTCGGTAGTCATAATAAGAACATCCGCATCAGGGTTCGTTTTAATATCACCAGTGAAGAGACCAAATGATATTTCAGGAAATTTTTTAGTGAACTCATAGTATTTTTGGTTGGAAAGTGCTTTGATAGGACTTGTATATACAACTTTTTTTCCTAGTTTTGCGAAATGTTGAATAGCGAATTCAGCGGGTAATGTCTTACCGCTGCCAGTATGTGCGGTGACTAATACGTGTTGTTTTTCGACAATGGCTTCAATCGCGTACTTTTGAAAGTCACTGAGAGGATATGGATACAATTCAAAGTGCGAATCATACTTTGAATTGGATGGATAGGGTTCATTACAGGTTTTTACCATGGGTTTATACAATATTTATATATGTTTGTTTTTATATAGGTTGCAAAATGATTTATAGAGTAGATATTAAGTATTAATATACGTTATGACAACATTAGTTAGTTGTTATTATAAACTTGGAAAATCAAAGCATACGCATGAAGAATATGATACATGGATACGAAATTTACTCGTAAATATAAACACAAATATAGTAATTTTTACAAGTCAAACTGAAAAATCATACTTGGAAACGATATTAGAAAGGAATAAAAACATACAGTACACTATTATTGTAAAGGAATTATCCGACTTGGAAATAAACAAATTGTATCCATACATATGGGAAGACCAAGAAATGATGGACCCGAATAAGCGTTGTGGTCGTGCGCGTGGTTGTTATCAGTTATGGAATTCTAAATTTCATTTTTTGAAAGAGGTTATTGAGAAAAATCCATATAATAGTGAATATTTTGTTTGGAATGATATAGGTAATATTCGCGATAAGAATATTATTCCATTTTTGAAGTCTTATCCTAACAAAGAAAAGATTTCAAAAGATAAGTTAGATATTATATTGTTAAATGGATTCACGAAAGTTCAAGATTTTTTCTGTGACGAGGTACATTTTTCAGGCTCGATGTTTGGAGGTCATAAAAATACGGTTTTAATGATATGTGACTTATATTACAAATTTGTTCAATATTATATAGTCAATAATAGGTTTATTGGATGCGACCAACAAATAATTTCATCAATATTCGTCAAACATATGAATTTGTTTAATCCAATCATACCAACCGAATATAAAGTAGACCCGTGGTTTTATTTATATGAATATTACAGTCATAATGTGTCAGTTGGATTCTATTTTAATTGTTATAAAAATAAATTTGCTACTGAAAATATATTATTGGCTTTGCGAAAACATTATCCAACTGAAAAAGTATTTTTAATGTGCGATAATGGTGATGATTTTACAGAAATAGCAAACAAATATAATTGTAAGTATTATTATTCCGATGTTAATATATTAGGTGGACGTATAATAAACAATAAAAAATGTCATTGTTTCAGTGACATAAACTGTGCACGCCATTATTTAAATGTTATACAAATGGCAATGGATTATTGTAATAGTGATTATTTAATTTTAATGGAAGATGATGTATTAATTATGGATAAAATACAAAAATACCCACTTCACTCTGGGGGTGATAAAAATTCAAATAATTTCGATGTCTTATTTAAAGATAAAAGTAATATATTAAACGTAAAATATCCTGACCGTAAATTTTCTCATTGGAACTTAGCCGGTGGTTCTATCGTACATATAAATACTTTAAAAGAATGTATACAAAATACAAATATAGATGATTTATTAGAGTTGGATAACTATTGTAAACCCAACTTAGAAGTGTGGCATACAAATGATGTATTATTGAGTTTTATTTTAATGATAAATGGTAAAACAAACGAATTATGGACGAATACTAATAAGTCAAATATTATTCATCCTTATAAGGGGTTTTATAACAAATCATTAAGTATTAATGAGGGCGTATACCGTAATTAATATTTACATCTAAATGTAATAAAGGGTATGATATGATATAATTATAATGGATAATTTAATTACCTTACCTAAATGGGAAAACTATTGTAAAGATTTATGTAAAGTAAATGATGATTATGTTATATTCAATATATTAAATTTAAATGAAGCAAACCTGGATAAATTCAACTTTAAACAGTATACAAATAAAACAATTATTTTGTTAAATCCAGATTGTGATTTTCCGCCACCTAAAGAAACAAACACTTATAAATGTGATCCAAAGTATAAAGGTTTACAACAAGATTGTAGTTTACTTACATATTCAGATAAGATTGATTATAGAATTATAAAAATAATTGAAGAGTTTAATATACAAATACTATGTTATTCTTCATCTATATTTCATAAAAACGTAAGAGTAATACCTCTTGGTATCACGTGGCAAGTCAAAATACCTGATTCCATAACTTCTATCAATATTGACAAAGAAATATTATGTTATGCTAATTTTGGTATACCAACAATAGAAAGATGGTTTGGTAATCCACGTCAAGATGCGTATAATAAAATAATAAATAAGGATTTTATTTTTATTGAAAATACACAAAAAGATACAGTTAATCGAAAAATGAATAATGATTATAATAATTATTTTAGTAAACTATTAAATAGTAAGTTTTCAATATGTCCTCGTGGTTGTGGTATCGATTCATATAGAGTATATGATAGTATATTATGTAAATGTGTACCAATTATGTTAAAAAATGGTGAATATTACAAAAATTTTGAAAATTGGCCTATATTGTTTATAGACGACTATGATAAACTAACCGCGGATTTTTTACAAAATGTGAATTTTGAATTTGATATGTCAGTAATTGATATACAAACTTATGTAAAGATTTAATTATTTGTGTAATTTGTAAATATATGTATGTCATCTTTATAATAATTATTAAATTTGTTTAACATTTCTTCATTAAAATAATTATATATCGTATTGTTAGGTGTATCATTATCCTTATAATCCTTTATTTTCCAATCACCACAATAGATGTTTAAAGACTTATTATATATAGTTGAATTATAATGATTATTTAAATATGGAATAATATTAATATTATGTAAATTAAAATAGTTAATTAACGTATCAGTTAATGAGTTAAGATCAATAATATCATGAGTATTTAAATTAATATCATTTAATATTTGTTTTTGTGGTAATAAATGAGGTTCCAGATGATTAATATCTATTTTAAATAATACATCTAAAAAATCCGTAAAAGATAGATTAATTAACAATTCTTGTTCATACAAATGTTTATATTTATCATCTATTAATTGATATATATTATTAAAATCCGTACAGTATTCCATCACTGAATTTTTATGCCAAATAGGACATCTTTTTCCTTTTGAGTTTATTAATTTATTTAAATAATATGATATAATTCTATCATAAGGGTTCCTTAATATAATAATTTGTTTATCCATGGTTATATTATTTATTAGATTATCTTTTTCTAAACAAAATTTTATATTATGTAGAAATGTAGAGCCACATTTTAAACTTGTAACCACTTTTAATTTTCCAATATCTATGATATTCATTATATAATATAATGTATACTTTTTAATACAATATAAACATATATATACATTAAATTATATATGTATACTTCAATTCATATATTAGGAGAAAGAAATTGTGGAACTAATTATTTACTTCAATTGTTAAAAGAAAACGTTAGTATACCAGTATATGATACATTATTAGTACATAAACATTTTATTTTTGATAAGACTATTGTAGAAAGACATAACGATGTATTATTTTTAGTTATAACAAAAGAATTGGAACATTTTTTAAAAGCATTATATAATGCCCCTCAATTTGTAATAGGAGTACCTTTAAATAATAAGGGCAATTTATCATATGCAAATACATCAATATCTTTTACAGATTTTTTACAAACCAAAATAGAAAGCGATATTAGTTTTACAAACAGTCGTCACGACATTAAATATAAATACAATAATTTGATTGAAACAAATGCTAATCCTGTTGATTTGTATTACGAAAAGTTGGTATTTTATCTCTCTTTAAAAGTGAATAAACATCAAAATGTAGATTATATTAAATATGAAGAACTTAATAATAATCCAAATATGTTGATAGGATTATTAAAAAAGTATAATATTTCCACCAATTTTACAAATATTAACAATGTTACTTTTTATAAATCCGATAAATCAATCGAATATAAACCAACACCATATGTTGAATTAACATTTACAGATACGGGTATAATAAATAGATTGAAAAATGAATCAATCAATAGTAGGATATATACAACTAACATAAATAATATAATTCTTCAGTATGATACAGAAGAATATTACAGAAAAGACTATGAAATATATGGTAATATTGAAAATAAAGAACTAAAATCAATTCCAAAAATTATACATTTTATATGGATTGGTTCAGTTATACCAAGAGAATATATTAATAACATAATCCAATGTAAACAAATTAATTCTAACTGGAAAGTTTGTTTATGGTATGACAATAATAATACCAAACAAATTGAACTACCAGAAATAGAAAAACATCATATAAGCGAGTTAGATATTATATGTAAAGATTCTTATGAATTTATTAACAACTATGGATTTAAAGCCGATATTTTAAGGATGGAAATAGTAAATATACATGGTGGTATATATTCAGACATTGATAGTAGTTGGATAAATCCATTGGGATATCCATTTGAACATGAATTTGTAAACATACGTGATGATTTCCGTTTAAAGAATATTAGTAATTCTTTATTCGGGTTTAATACAAATAATCCTATATTACTAACTATGTTAAAAAATCTAAAAAGACATTTGTCTCATATGGAAGGTATAGTAGGTAAAAATAAAAAATATGTACCGGTTTTTACTGGTCCTGTTTTATTTAGTTATTTTTTTGAAAAATATTTTAAACAATCTTATAAAATAAATTATATACATCAAAGTTTTTGTATGATAGGAGGGAATTTTCCAAGAAATACATCTGTTTATACGCAATTTGGAAAATATAAAGAATTAATTTTTACGTATCAAACATTTGATGGTAATTGGTAAAATGATATAGAATTTCATACATAGACGATAACCTTTATTATAATTTGAATTATGAATACAAATTATAATTTTTATGAAAATACAGATAATAATATACATGGATGACTATTTATATCTGGAATAACTTTAAACATCTCGGGATTTTGCTTCCATAATAACGCCAATGCGAGTTGTTCGTTATTTACATTATTTTTATCTAACATTTCGTTAACAAAAATTCTTTCAACTTCTTTCTTAACTTCCAGTACAATATTTTTATAACCTCCAAACATTCCTCCTTTAAATAAGTTATCAGCCCCCCATATAAAATTATCATTAATTGTATACCTTTGTAAATCTTGTCGTTGTTGAATAATGAATTGATTACTAAATTGATTAAGAACATTTTGTTGTTTTAATAAATTCGGAAACTGTGTAGAAAGATTCATATTTTGAAAAAATCTGGATATACCCGCATCCATCCAGAAGAAATAATCGGTTTTAAATGGGTTATTTTGTATTGCTTCATTTAACCAACCGAACTTACTATATTGTATTACATTATATTCAGGTAATTTACATTCAACGCGATTAGGGTAAGCTATTTTATCTTTATACTCAGTACTATTTAATATTTCGGTCATTTTTGGTAGATATTTATAATAATCCGCATTCTCTAACGTATCTTCTTTAATAAAGGTGTTATATCCATTGGGTCTGTTTTCTTTCATAAAATCGACAAATTTAGATTCAGTAACAATATACATGTTACAATTTAATTGAAGTGTTTTTTGTATCCATGATAGATAATCATTTAATTTCCTTCCGTCGCCATTCTTTTCTCTATTTATATCAAAAAATGCGGTAACAATTGTAGTATTATTAAAGTCAGTATTCTGAATTGAATTAAAATCCGTTATTTTGGTAATATAATTAGACATAACATTAGACCATCCATATCCAACTTCCGCAAAATTACGAATTTGTCTACGTAGTGTACTACTTTTAATTCGATTACTATCTATAGCATTTTGAATATATTCCAAATCGTCCATTTTAGCGTCATCAATAATTGTAATAAAATCATTTGGTATTAAATTTTTTCCAGATGTTTTATTCACTACAACCCCAAGACCTGACGCAAAAGCCTCTTTAATAACCAATGGGTCGGCTTCTCCAGTACTTATTAGTAACATATTTCCATAATCAGTTAAATTTGCCATTACTTCATCACGAGTCCAAGAACCTTTCCAATTATTTAAACTGTCACCTCCTGGACCAATAATATCAATATTATTCAGATTACAATATTTATGTTGTCCTTTACGGTCTGAAATTTTACCAAGATATATAGTCTTATTTTGATGTAAACCTTGTGATTTAAATAGAAAATTATCATAATCAACGCCGTTTTCTAATTTATGTATGTAATTTTTATCGGACCCATTTGCTAATAAAAATTCTATATCTTTCTCTGCTAATACCAAATTTAAATATTGTTTATTATGCACCATAAAATTAAATATATCAGAATAACCATCGATTGTATGTTTTTCTCGTTGATCTATATAAGGATAGTGACTTGTAATGCCTATTTTTTTAGATGTTAGATATGGTAATATATGAAATAGACAATCATATTGTACGTGTACAAAGTCATAATTGCCATCATTTATTTCCTTTATTAGTTCCTTACAATAAGGGCTATTTATGTTGCGTTGTTCTTGTGAATTCGAACGTAATTTGTTTACAATATTCACATCATGTCCTTGTTTTAATAATTCATTGAAATAATCCCATATTAATATTTCGACCGCGCCCCATCCATCTGGTGGTACAATCATTACACCCGGGGCAACTAAACATATTTTCATAATATATTATTGTATTAATTCATTGTATCTATTTATTACATTTTTCCATGAAAATACTTTTACTCCATATTCACGTATTTGTTCTCGTTGGTTAATGCTAATTTCACGATTTTTCACAATTTCTTCATTAACATAATGAATATTTGTCAATTTATCATTAGGTATAATAGTTATAAATTCCTTGGATGAATCCAAATTTGCTGCTGCACATTCACTTACAACTACACCTAATCCAGATATTAATGCCTCTTTCACTACCAAAGGGTCGGCTTCGCCGTCAGATAATAAAACCAGGTTTCCATAATGGCTAATATTACTGTATAATTTGGCCTTGTTCCATTCTCCCAAGTAATTTGATTGCGATATATCAAATGATGAATTATGATAGTTTCCTACAAAATCTATGTTTGATATACTTTGATAAATATATTGTTTTTTTCGTTCTTCTATTTTTGCGAGATAAATAGATTTCCCCTTGTTTATAGGATTTATATGATACTGAAATTCGTCCTCACGTGAACCATTATGTAATACATTTATTTTGTTACTAGGAAATCCATATCTAACATATACCTTTTTTATTTGGTCTGAAATAACATTCAATATAAGTCTTTCTTTGTTTTCGATAACATGTTGAAATATATTTTTAAAATACCATTTCTGGGTTTCTTCAAAATTAGGGTGAGTAATATACGCATAATGCGATGTATAAAATATTTTACTACATTTTAAATATGGGGTAAGTATCACATGGTCATCATACATAATATGAATCATATTAAAATCTACTGAATTGGCTTGATTAATCACTTCGTTGATATTTTTATTGTTAATAATGGTTACATCGTGAGATGATTTGAGGTTAATATAATAATCCCATATAACTGATTCAACGGCACCCCAGCCAGTAGGGGGTATTGGTTTATGTCCCGGTCCGATTATACAAATTTTCATTATGTATAATACGGAATCATTTGTTTATATTTTTTCTAATCATATTACAAAATGCTCCAACTAATTTTCTCTCTACTTTTCTTAGTAAATATATCAAATGCTTATGATAATCACCTTACTCATACTGCCGTTAATATTTCCCAAGCAACATATTGTATGACACAAACCAGTATGTGGGATTGTATTACGTGCGATACAACGAATTCTTATGACAATATCCTTATTCAAAATGGAGAACAAGTGATATTTGGATACAACGAAGAATATGAGTCAATCTTCGTCAGTTTTAGGGGGTCTGAGAACATACAAAACTGGATATCTAATATTCAAGTATCACAAACAACACCATATCCTGAAACAAATATTGCTGTAGAAAAAGGGTTTTATAACCTATTTGATTCCTTGCAATCAAACGTATACAAAGCAATAGATGAACTCACTGAAAAATACAATACAAATGAATTGTTACTTACAGGCCATTCTTTAGGTGCGGCTTTAGCGACGTTAAACGCATTTGATATTCTATATTATCAGAAAAATTACAAAATTCATTCACTCATTACATTTGGTTCTCCAAGAGTAGGAAATAAAGATTTTTCAAAAGTGTTTGAAACTTATAATGTTAATTCTATTCGTGTAACCCATTATTATGACATGGTTCCACACGTTCCCGAAGAGTTTTTAGGATATCGTCATATTTCCCAAGAAGTATGGTATAATGAGCCAAATACAGAATACACAATATGTAATGATGAAAATGGAACAGAAGACGACACGTGTAGTAACTCTTGTTCTCCTACTAAATGTACGAGCACGTCCGACCATTTAGATTATTTACAAATTAAGATGGGAGAAGGTGGTTATTGTTGGTAACTCATCGTAAAATATATATATGCAATAATATATATTTTAGAACAATGAATACACAAGCAAGTTACGAGATATTCGGTACTCACCGAGCAGTACAATATAGACAAAATACAAATATAGATGAATCAAATACACGCCTTAATGGTCGTCAGTTTGCCGATTCCCCCTTAGAACCCAACTTCGATATTCGTCCAGTGCCTACAAAATACGCATTATTCCCTATGGTAAATCGTCGCAAACCAGTTACTGAGGAGAGATTACCATATGTAGACTATAATCAAAGTGCCAATTTTACTCCTGCAGTATCAAAAGGTCCTGTTTCTGGATATATGAATGGTATAGATACCGAAACCATATTACGTAACCAAACATTCGCAATGCAAGATGGTATAGGCCAAGATGTATATGTTCCTTCATCAAGTAGCGATTTATATAAAGTGTCGGTTGTTTCACGACCATCCGAACAGCCACATATGGGATTATTCTCACAAAACACATTTAGCAATCGCGCTCACCCAAATGTAGAAAATACAACTATCGGTAAAGACCAATTTTTCAACCATACTCGAACACAGTTACGTAACTCTGTGTAAATAAAATTGATAATTCAAAATTATATAATGGTTTATTATATAATTTACTAATAACATGATAAAATACATAAATTCTATATTAACATCTACTAATTCCAACAACGCGACATACAAGTGGTTAATCTCACTTGCGATAGTATATGCTAGTGTAAAACTAATAAATAATACAAAAACTCCATATGAAGCGGTAGAAGGGTTTAATCAAAGCAAGCCTTATGTATATAAACGCAATGAAGATATATATGATGAATTTGTTGCTGAAATATATGATACATTACACGATACAGCAAAACAAACCGATTGGGAACTAGCACAGATAGTAAGGATAACATCGCCAGATGTGAATAATAGTGTATTTTTGGATATAGGTTCTGGTACTGGACGTAGTGTTGATATGTTACATCAATCTGGATATAAGGCATATGGTGTAGACAAATCAAGTGATATGATTGAATATGCGGAAACCAAGTATCCTAACAACGACTTTATTCACGCCAATGTAGAAGACCCATTGGTATTTGACCGTGCTAGTTTTACACATATATTATGCACCAAAAAAACTATATACCAATTCAAAAATAAAAAGAAATTCTTTGCGAATTGCTACCATTGGATGATACCGAATAGTTATTTGATTATCCATTTAGTTGATAGGAAACGTTTTAGTATGTTTGAACCAAAAGATACTTCCAAAATAGAATGGCCTTCCTTGGTGCCTGAAAAAAATAAAAGACGTGTTCGCGTGGTATCAGATTACGAAGATTTCAAGTATAAGGCAAATTATACATTTCCAGTTAATTTAGAAGAAACAAATATAGTTAGTTTTACTGAGTCATTTACAGATAAGGTGACAAACCACGTTCGTCATAATGAAGAAACCTTATATATGGAAGATATTCGTGATATTTTAGATTTGGCAAGCCAATCAGGGTTTATCTTTCACGCCAAAGTAGATATGGAAACATTAGGAGATGATAACCAATATTTATACATTTTGGAAAGACCCCACTAATACGGAAAAAAACTATAAATTATCTACCAAAATATATTAGATTCATGATTCAATATATTTTTTCTTCTTTGTTTTTCTTTTTCTTAGTTTTATTTGCTTATATAAAAATACGGTATCCATTCTGGAATAACCAACCAGTATTTCATACTTACGATTATTGGCGTTATTTTTACAGCGTTCCTTATATTATATATAAATATCGTCCAGTAAAGACCAAATACTGTGATTTTCATCAAATAGAAACAATTCCATATAGTGAATGTTCTCAACATACAAAACAAAATCTGGTAAATCTACTTCAATGTTATTATATTCCTTCTGAAAAAATATTACATACGATTACAGAAAAAGAAATAGATATAATATTAACAGGAACAAATGACCCGTGTTATGTATCCGTTTTCCAAGAAAAAATAATTCAAAATAAGGGAGAACACGAGACATCAATCATCGTAAGCCAAGAACCAACTGGCTGTGTTACATCTAGACCATACAAACTGTTTTATCGTCCTACCTTGACGGAGAAGGTATATACATCAGACCTATTATATTTTATAGATTATTTATGTGTAAAACGAGAACAAGACACTAAAAAATTAAATAGAATGTTACTACAGACACACGAATATAACCAACGAATAAAGAATTCGGATGTTCTCGTATCTTTAATCAAAAAAGAGATAGATTTATTTGAAGGAGTAATCCCCGTAGTGAAATATAATACATCTACCTACTATCTCCCTGTTCTACATCCAATTAGTTTGCCTCCAGATTGCGAGTTAATAAAAATAGAGTCTACGAATATTCACATTTTAACGGATTATTTGTATAATATGACACATAACAATTATGATAATGTTGAAAATATGTTTGATATGTGCGTATTACAAGACACTGTGTATTATTTGTCACAGATAAAGGCAGGAATCCAACATATATATTGTTTGCGACATAAAGAACACGTATATGGAATCTATTTTTTTAAGAATACATACACAGAATATGAAGACATTGAAGGAAAAGTGTTAATGTTCTCAATGAGTATAAAAAACATAAGTGATAATAATGTTTATTACAGTGGATTTATAAATAGTATGTGTAAAATAATAAACGAAAAACAAAATCAATATAAAATGTTAATGGTTGAGAACATCAGTCATAATAATCATATCACTTCTTTATGGGAACTGTATAATAAACCAATATTTGTCAATAAAACCGCTTATTATTTATATAATTTTATTTATCCTTGTTCTCCATTATTGCCAGAAAAAACACTAATTATTACGTAAAATTCAAATATGTATAGATAGTAGAATGAATGAATATTTGTTTCGATGCAATAATATTCGTGATGTAGAAAATAATATAGGTGAAGTTGAAATACCTGAATTCACTATGGAATATGTAAATAATCTTGATACGAATTATAAGAAACAATTTGCGAAAATTCGTAAAGAGAATAATAACAATGATGAAATATCAATAAGAGAATTACATAACAATTTCGAATTGAACGAACTGTTTATCGAACATATGGACTATATTACAATATTACGTGATATGGTTATTGAATATATGAATATAACTGAAAAACACAAGAGAATTCGTATGTATTTTCAAGACATTCTCCCAATTTTACAAAAAGATAAGGAAAATGTAGAAGATGTTATACAAAATCGTCATATTTAGCAGTCATTTCAAATTTTGTAAATATCAATAGAACATTTTATTGATATTTAGTTTGTGTTTAACGAGTGTATTTTCCAGCCCTAGCAAACGAATCCACTACGAAGATAACAAATACGCCTAAGAAAGTGTATAGTAAAAATTCTTCTGTAATGTTATCAGTTTTTTCGTGCTGCTGGTCCTCTAATAAATGAATCATATAATTAATCTTTTCCATCAATTGAGTTTCGCCGGATGAAGATGACCCCGAAATTCCCATTTTTGCGTAATATGGAGAGGCTACTGCAGTAGGTTTATTATTATAACTTTGACTATAATTACTAAGCGTTTGAGAATGGATATCATTTGCCCCATAATTTTTCATTTCACCTAAAATATTCGCTGAAGCTGCGCCCCTTGAAACTTGAGGCATAGGAGGTATATACTGTTTTAATTCAGTATCGTCATTATAGTCGCTATTTGTATTCATCTCTGGGGGAGATAATGGTTTAAATTCACCCATTTTATTATTATCATCGTCTTCGACAGAAGAAGTAATTTTATCCAATAAATCAGTTACACGAGAAGTACGTTCATCGCTTGTATTTTTAAATTGTTCTATAGTCTCTGACCCATTATTTTCATATTTGTGTTCGTTGGTGTTCTCTTGTGGTCTTATTTTTACAGTTTTTCTAATACTTGGGATTCTTTTTTTATTAGATGGTTCGTCGTTCGTCCATGATGATGCTGTTGCTACTAAAGACATAATTATATTTATTCGTATTTAAAAAATAAGTAGATATTAATTTGATAATCTAGAACCAAAATACAATATAAAAGAAAATATATGGTCTATTTATATAATGAAACTTACTAATACTGTTGCTCAGTTCATACCTATCGTTGTCATATTCTTATTGTTGTCACAATATCAGGGATGTGTTAAATTTAGTCATACAATTTTAGGGAAGATAATGGCGGCATTTGTAATACTGTTTTACACAACAATAGATAAGGTTCTCGGATTATTTGTTTGTGCATTGATCATTTTATTCTATCAGATGGATTGTAGAGAAAATATGCTAAATATTGAATCATTCGATACAATCAAAGAAGAAGAAGAAGAAGAAGAAGACGAACTTGAATATAATGAAACAAAACCCGCTAAATCTTGCGACGCTTGTGGTGTAAAGAATATCGAAACTTTTGAAAACTATGAATCAAGCAATGAGAAAGTTGTAGATAATGGTGCCGTTCAAGATGAATTTAGAAAAGAACATTGTCAAAAAGGTGTTCTAAAACATAAAGATATGAATGTGAGAGACGAGATGGCACAACACGTATATCCCGAACTAAAATTCCAAAATGAATACTGTAATGCGTGTTCTCCTACGTGCAAGTTCTCTATTGTTGAATCTAAATTAAAAACCGAAACGCAATTATTACCAAAGGTCTCAAAGGAAAATCTAACTATAATGTAAATAACACGATGGTAAAGTCTGATGTAAAAAGTATGTTTGACTATTTACATTCAAATATTCAACGTATTAATGACAGTAAAGTATTCGCTGGACTAATGATCATAACATTAAATATCGTATCAAAATATGTGAATATAGGTTTGAGTAAATCAATGGAATCGTATTTGAAATATACCTTTAGTAGGCAATTGCTAGTGTTTTCCATAGCGTGGATGGGTACTCGTGACATATACATAGCTTTCTTTATTACATTCTTGTTCACGTTATGTGCTGAATATCTATTCAATGAAGACAGTGTATTTTGTGTTTTATCTGAAGATTTTCAGCTGTATCACTCAACATTAGTTGATAATGAAACGAATAATTCGGACAAGGTAACTGACGACGAAATTCAAAAAGCAAAGGATATTTTAGAAAAAGCAAAGAAACAAAATAAAATGATAGACGAGAACTTCGAAGGGTTTTCGATGAAGTAATGACGTGATTATTATGCGAATATTATATTTGCATAATATAATTAGTATACATCAACATGAATTTAGACGTTCATAAATTGAAAATAACGTTAAATACAAACGTAAAAAATAGCAAACCGATTGAATTTATAAAAGATGTGCTGTATCATCCAGAACATAAATCCTTTTCTGATATTGAAAAATACCCATATATAACAACAAAACAACTGTATCCAGAAGATTACTTATCAAAATTAGATTATGACAAAATCGTAAATATTTTCTTTAACAAAACAAATTTTGAAGATATGTTAAATGAAAATAAAATAAAAAACAATGTAAATGATACTGCTTATATCTCAAATAAAAATGTGATGATAATGCTTAGGTTACTGTTCTCAACTAAGTATTTTATAGTAAATAACATTCATCAATCAATAGACATACTAAACAAAAACGACTCCGCAAATTCTATATTTTATAATCCATTTAATACAAAGTTTTCATATGTGAAAATAAATGGAAAACCTCACACCATAACAAAAGCAGTATGGTTAAATGACACAGTAAACCATCCTAAGTATAATGAATTAGTAAATACAGTAGGTGAAGTAATCGACAATTATAAGGAAAAATACCCGGATAACCCTGAAAAATTAATTGCCGAAAGAAATCGTTTGGAAACTAACAGTGTGAAATTCAGTGAATTATCATATAATTTAAGAACTCGTATATTGCCGAAATTACGATTTCCTTATCGCGAATCTTCAAATTCAGAAATTCAAAAACGTATCAATATGAAATCAATCAGTGCCCCTACAACAGAACTGGATAAAATGACAAAAAAACAATTATATCAGTTTCTAACTGACAAAGTGTTATCAGTCGCACAAAAAGAAGACCTGAACGACGAATTATTAGCCCTAGAAAAAAAAATATCCAGCTCGTCTAGCAAAGATGAATATATAAAACTTATAAATCAATACAATAATTATACCAATAAATTTTACGATACATTTGAAAAGTTATATAATCGCTATGTGTTAAACAAAAAAGATATAATCTTAGATAAAAAGTTAATTGATATAGGCATTGATAATATTAATGTAGGATATGATGAAAGTTACCCAAAAAAGGAGATTTTTGTCTTGTTAGATTTAATAGACGGGGAAGTTAATAATGAAAACAAAAAGGAAGTATACTGCCCGTACACGAATGAATACTTAGGAGATTTATTGAATAATCTTGTGTATAATACCGAATCATCAAAAATAGTAAAACCTACAAAATCTATATATTCAGTTGATGCTAGAACAACGCAAAACACCAATAATACATCTACAAATAAACCCACTAATCAACCTAATAATAATACATCTATAAATAAAGTCAACGAACAATCCAGTAATAACACTATAGATACTGAGTTATTTTATTCTCAAGTTTTTAACAAGGGTGAAAATAAGCAAATATTAGATAAAATGAGACCATTTTTGATTGATGATAATGTAATTGATTTTATAAAGAAGAACCAAGACTTATATGAGATAGTTAGTAAATCAGTATCAACTACATCAAATAAAAGGTCTTTTATCGACCAAATAAATAGATTAAATGGTAAATATAAAACTGAAATAGACATTTTAAATCAAAGCAAGAAAGACCCATCACAATTACCCGTTAATAATAAAAATATTGATAATGATATATTAAAGTATGAATTTTACTCAACCATATTGGATAAGGTAATGTCATATGAAAATACAAAACCTATTGCTATAGGCGGAAAGAAGACAAAACCAAGAAAGTCTACATCAAAAAATACAACAAAGAAAATGAGATAATGGAATAAAAAATATAATACAATATATATTTTTTATTATGTGATATGGTGTGTTCTAATTATGTGATACGTTTATTTTTTAGTTTTCTTGTAGAATGTGGGCTTTCCTTTTTTGAATTCACCAATTTGGTCGCCGATGTCTTCATCATCTGTAATAGCGTAAATTGGTCCATCAGTTTCATTTGATGTGTAGTATGACTTATTTTTAATAGTGATTTCGTATACTTCTTCATCTTCCTCTTCCTCCTCTTCCTCCTCGGCAGATTCCTCTTCCTCCTCCTCTTCCTCAGCAGATTCCTCTACTTCAACCTCTTCCTCCTCCTCTTCCTCAGCAGATTCCTCTACTTCAACCTCTTCCTCCTCCTCTTCCTCGGCAGATTCCTCTACTTCAACCTCTTCCTCCTCCTCTTCCTCGGCAGATTCCTCTACTTCAACCTCTTCCTCCTCCTCTTCCTCGGCAGATTCCTCTACTTCAACCTCTTCCTCTTCCTCCTCGGCAG
>Ga0257126_1000161_pt1 | contig 56796 bp, 53 predicted proteins | sample SI060_120mmetaG_FD_190151 | JGI IMG/M metagenome (GOLD analysis project Ga0257126, IMG submission 190151) | Marine microbial communities from Saanich Inlet, British Columbia, Canada - SI060_120m | ecosystem: Environmental > Aquatic > Marine > Inlet | place: Canada: British Columbia | collected... | reverse complement strand
ACATCAGCGTGATTCATCATAGAAGTGATATAATCTTCCATCGACATATTCGAAGATACTTTTGGGATAGGTTGTGTTTTTGGAATGGGTTGTGTTTTTGGAATGGGTTGTGTTTTTAGAATAGGTTGTGTTTTTGGGGTAGGTAGCGGTGGTTCATCTTCACTATCTGAATTTATTACTAAATCCCGTAATCGTGCTTGCTCTACTGTAGGTTTTTTACTAGATAACAATCTTTCTATATAAGCGTCCATCTAGAATTTATTAGTATATACAATTAAAAGACATAATTGTATATTTATTGTGCAATATAATTATTTGAACGCGTGTATTATTGTATCCACAAATCCTTTGTATTCGGGTGATGAATCATTGCATTTAGGTTTTCCGAATAAAAACTTTTTATAATCAAAGCCGGTATGACCGAACTCTATCTTTTTCTCGCCCAAATAGTGAATAAATCCAACGACTGTAATAGGGAATACTGTAAATAATAGATATTTCTGCATTGTTTTAATCGTTTCGATTTTCTCTGTGATATTTTGTGTAGGCATTTTGTCATCCGCATCAGGACTTACTGTATTATCACCGATTTTACTACGATTTATTTGATTTTCAGATTCTATTTGATTTAAATATACGTGTGAGACGTATATAATAGCAAATATACCAAATACTAGAAACCAAATTATGTAATTCAATTTAGATAAGAACATAAAAAATCCATATAATAACACAGATACATATACAAAGTTACTGGATGTATACAAATTGGGCCTGGTTAATACAACAAAGAACATTAATGACAAAAATCCCAATATGTGTTTTACTATCATATTTTTCGAGAATACAGCTTGAACCTTACAAGGAAATAGTTCACCTAAATAATTAGCAGACATCAATAATGATAGAATAATAAAAGGATGGGTTAGTTCTGGTTCAATATTAGAAATTAGATCAAGCATGTTGTATATAATACCTAATCATAAAAAAAGATTTTTCAAAATTATATAATTAAGGGTCACGCATATTTATTCAGTATTGCTTTTGGTAAGAGCTTATCACTAATAATATCTAGCTTTTTAAAACATTTGTTGATAGTCACTTCACTAACTCCAGATATTTGTTTAATATCTTGTTTGGTAATGGGTAAACTACAATATTGAGAAACAAAATAAATAACACCAGCCGAAATTGCGTGTGGAATATTGTCGGTAATAATATTATTCTTTTCAATCTTAATTGCTACGAATTTAGCGAGCATAGTTAGTTCATTATTGATATTTAATTTGCTGCAGTATCTTTCAATAAATGAACTAGGTAAAGTAGCACATAATTCTGCTTGTTGCGAAGGGTCAATGCTCCTTTCAATATTATGTAAAATATTCACCGCCATAGAACAACCATTAGTAGCACTGGTTTTATCCAATTTGAAAATTTCAGCAATTTCGTGGGCTGTTCGAGGGCATTCATTAAGGCGACACGATATATATATAGAAGCCGCTTTAATACCATCACGGTTCATTCCACGGAACATTTTCTGTTCTGAAATATCCTTATAAATAGCCATTGCGTGGTCTATAAATATACGAGGAACTCCTGCGTTTTGAGCCATCACTGTAATGAATTGAAACTCTTCATATAAAGATTTTTCGCGATGAGGCATAGACTGCCATTCAGTCCATTTGCGTATTTTCTTCATTTCATATGAAGATTTATTATTGCATATTACCTTACACCCAAATGATGACTCAACTAGTAATGGGTTTATTGGGTTTCCACATCGTGTAGGGTCTTTTGCGTTTTTATCTTCAGAACCATAATATCTCCATTCAGGCGAGTAGTCTAATGCGTCTTTGTATATTATACCACACATAGAACCAGTACACGTTGGAAACCCATTCTCCATAATCATAAGAGGAGATTTACACAGGTTACATACTTCGGCGTCTTTAGCATATACACATTCTATTTTTTCTTTATTTTTGTCTTGAATCTCAGATTTATCATTATCGTAAATATCCCATAATTTTGATTTATCATTACTTGTTCGATTTACCTTCTTTTTTTGAGTTTTTTGTTTATTTGTTGTTTTTACTAAACCAGTATCACTCACATCTTTAGATAAAACGCAAACAAGTTCTGACATTTAGTTTGTATTGATATTTATTAATACAAAATTATACGCACTTTTTTATTTAACCGTTATTTCAAATTGTTTTTTTTCAATTTTATATCGGTATATTATAAATAATGGATAAAGTAACCGCAGCAGCCCAACAAATAACGGGAGACATGGTAACCACTGTAGCAGAGCAAGCAAATGATTTTGTTAAAGAGGCGTCTGACAAAGCAGCGTCTGACAAAGCATTAACTTTAGGCGAACAAATTGCGACTTATACGTGCGATAACTTAAATGCGAAAATACCTACTATTGTTACTTCGATTACAAATGAAACGATTAATAAATTGCGAACAAAAATAAACAGTGAACAATTTACTACCGAATTTATTAAAGTGCTTCAAGCAGATCTTTTAGAAAATGGGGAATATTCCGAAAAATTCTTAAGTAAATTTGATAAATTATTTGATATGATTATTAAAGACGCTAAGGTAAGGCACGATAAAAAAGAGTCTGGAACTGATGAAATAGATAGTCTCAAACTTGAGATTGCTGAGCTTAACGCCAAACTTAACGCACCAGGTGTATCACAGAATGGGGCTGGTTATCATAAACGAACCAAACGGTCTCGTAAGTCAGGTGGTAAAAAAACCAAACGGGTCCGTTTTTCTACGAAAAAGTAACTTTCTTTTCCAAATTCTCAAGCATTTCCGGTTTATAAACTAAAGCACCTGTCGGTTTATAATCATCTGTGTCGCTATATTCACGACCTGGCTTTTGTAACTTATTTTGTTCTTTATTAAATAAGTTGTCAGTCATATCATCTTCTTCCTCTTCTTCTTTCTTTACAATATTTCCCTTCTCATCTATCACCATACCCGTTTTATTACGAATTTCAGTTCTTACATAATCAGGTATCCAATTCGCCCATGTTATAAATAATGTTGCTGGATGAATATATCGAACGTGAAATCCATTTTCTTCAAGTTTTGCTACTAAATAACCTATACAGTCCCCCTGTTTGTATATAGGTTCTCCGAATATATATTGAGGTACTTGAAACCAAATATGACTTTCACTACGTTTACTTCTGGATGTAAATTTTATACGACTATGAACTCTGTTTAATAATTTGTTATAAATACTGCGCTCTTTTAAGTCGCGTTGTTGTTTTTTTTCAAACAACTCGTCTATGTTCATCTTTTGAATATCATCTGTTTCATCAGTATGAATAAATACAGACATTGGTAATATACAAGTAATAAGAAAAAATATAAATAAATCATACGTATAAATACATTTACAAATGCAAATACCTTATACCCACCCATCTACAATACGCCATATAGTTTGTTCTGGTGGAGGAGTAACTGGGTTTTCTTTTTATGGGATATTAAAAGAATGTTATTCGCGTGGAATATGGAAATTCGAAAATATAGAAACCATATATGGTACTTCGGTCGGTTCTATTTTTGCGGTAATTCTTGCTCTAAATTATGATTGGAAAACTATGGACGATTACCTGATAAAACGTCCTTGGCATAATGTTTTTAAATTTGATTTGTTTTCTATATTAGATTCTATTGACCGACGAGGAATTTTTGGTATAAAAACAATTGAAGACACATTTTCATCCCTTCTTTTAGGGAAAGATATACCGATTAATGTTACTATGAAAGAGTTTTATGATATTACCAAAATAGAAATCCATATATTTACAACTGAAATTATGAATTTTGAATTAGTAGATATATCATATAAAACGCATCCTGATTGGCGAGTAATAGATGCTGTTTATAGTTCGTGTTCTATTCCTATTATTTTTTCACCATTAATAAAAGAGAACAAATGTTATTGCGATGGTGGATTGTTATTAAATTATCCGGTTGATAAGTGTATAGAAAACGGTGCGAATCCGTCAGAAGTAATAGGATTATGTAGTGATACTACAGCAAACGACACAGATATAATGGACGAAAACTCATCATTATTAGATTACGTGATTGTCATATTAAAAAAAGTTATCGCTGCGTTTTTACCCAAAGTGCAACACGTTATTCCTAATGAATTCAAAATTGGTTCGCCTAAAATATCTATTTATGACATTGTTACAACGACCAGTAATACGAATCGGAGAATAGAATTGATACAAAATGGTGTTGATGTAATAACTAATGTATTCACATCAACCGAAAATATTTATATGGCAAATGAGGACCAACTTATTCCATCAACATAGAATTTACAAAATGTTCCAATGTGCTAGTTGATATTTTGGAATCAAACTCAATTGTATTCTTGTCCTTTACCATTTTAACAGTGGGGTATGATTCAATCTCATACTTATTAATCATATTCTGAGTGTCACTTGTTTCATCAGTGCAGTCTACATCAACACATTTGGTAATATATCCATTCACTTCTTTGTTGTTGTACTGTTTTTTGAAGTTCTCCCATTCGGGTAATGCGGTTTTACAGTGAGGACACCAGTCAACGTGAAAAAACATTACACTAACTTCTTTATTTCTGCGTTTTGCATTTGGAACATCTGCGAACTTGTTTTCTTGCTTTTTTACGAAATACGCATTGTATCCGTAATTAGCAGCATATCCAAAAATGACAGCAGCGACTATCATTACTATATATTTATAGTAGGGACGAGCAATTTTATTGACTACTTCAATTAATCCAGGCATTATATAGACTATGGATATACTTTTTGTATTGGAAAAACGAATAAAATTTAGTAAATAATATTTTGTCATTGAACTATAACTGAATATGGGTAAAAGTAAAACAATAAAACATAAGAAGATATATTCGCTAAATGATTATAATAGTGGTGATGGTATGCTAACAAGTGTATGGGGTCCTAGTATGTGGCATACACTGCATACAATAAGTTTTAATTATCCTGTGGACCCTACTAAAAATGATAAACGGAATTATCGTGACTATATATTAAATCTTAAATATGTATTACCTTGTGGTAAATGCAGGGCTAATCTTAAAAATAACTTCAAAAAATTACCACTTAAAATGAAACATATGGAAAATCGCGAAACGTTGTCAAAATATGTATATGAGTTACACGAACTAATAAATACAATGTTAGGAAAGAAATCTGGACTGTCTTATGACGATGTAAGAGAACGATATGAAGATTTTCGTGCCAGATGCACAATATCACTCAAAGAAGTGAAACATAAATCCAAAACGTATAAGAAAAAAGAGAATGGATGTACGGAACCATTATATGGAGAGAAATCAAAATGCATTCTAAGAATTATACCAAATGATAACAAACAAGAAACCTTTCAAATTGATAATAAATGTGTTAGGAAAGTATTAGAATGATGATATATTTAGTAGTTTGTAATTATATCATCTTCATAAGCGGAAATATATTTTAAATTATATATACAATAAGATATAATTATGACAGATAATTTGATAGAGAAAGAACCTACTACACAGACAATTCCCACTAATAAAAAACGCAAGTATATTCCTTTTTGGGGTGAAGACCCAAATATACTGTTCGCATCCAAATATTTAATGGAATTTTTTCCTACTGAAAGTATGACATACGAACAGAAATTGAATTCAGTAACCCGCACTGTAATTCTACTGACATTAGTTAGCACTGTTCTTTATGGAGGTATTCGTCACCTAATTATAGGTGCGATTACAATCGGTTCTATTTTCATTCTCCAATATTACCATCAAAAGGAGAGAGTGAAGGTTGAATCTAAAAAAGTGGTAGAAGAGGTAAAAGAAGGGTTTGCAAATCCTGCGATGGACTTATTAACTCAAGGTGGAGAAGAAATACCTACCGACTTATTTGATGAGCCTGAACCAAGCAATCCATTTAGTAATGTTATGATGACTGATTATGATTATAATCCTAATAAAAAACCAGCACCTGCAGCATTTAATAAAAATGTAAACGATAAAATTTTAGATAGTGCGAAACAGATGGTAATTGAATCTAATCCAGACCAGCCTGATATAGCGGATAAGTTGTTTAAAGATTTAGGGGATCAATATGTATTCGAACAGTCATTACGCCCATTTAGTTCTAATCCAACTACTACAATTCCTAACGACCAACAAGCATTTAGCGAATTTTGCTATGGAAGTATGGTTTCGTGTAAGGAAGGTAATAATTTTGCGTGTGCAAGAAATTTATCTCGTCACACTAATTATTAAACTTTTAATTTGTATATAATAATTCCCTTATATAGAAATTCATTCTCTTACTATAGTATAATATATAAGATGTCCTCAGTTAGCCATTATTTGTTCAATAATACCGACCGTATTGGTTCTGATAAAAACGACCAAACACAAAATAACGTTCATAATACCCGATATGCCAACCATAGTTTAGCAAGCTTTTTTAGCGAAAATACCTCATCCCAACACGTTAACTTTGCCGTCCAACAGCCCACTATGACTTTTAGTGGTATTTCTCACGGAAATGGACTTAATGGAAACGTAATTGACGATGAGTCCAATCTCGTTATTAAGACCGAGCAGACAAAGCCATTTGAAAAATTACAATTATTTCAACGCCCTTTCGCTAGTGTCCCTTACTTAGGTAGAGGTAGTTGCGACCCTGCTTTAGAAGCCCAATTACAGCACGGAGAAGTTGTTGCCGGAAAGAAAAGTGTATCTACCATTATGGATAAATCTTTCTCCCAGTACCAATTGTATCCCACTGATGATAAAATGGAAGAGCGCGTGAATGACGCTTCATACACTGTGGAGGAGGCTGCTCTTGATGGTTGGGTTCGTGGTGGTAAATCTACTCGCGAAATGTCTAATGACGAGATTATGAAGCAAAATAACCGTCCTAATGGTTCTTTTTAAGAAAAATGTTGTAATATTCATATAGTGTATTTCTGATACTATATGAAATTATTCAAATTTATATGTTATATTTTCAGTCGAGCAAGATAATATAGGAGTTTGTTCTAACCCACTGTATGAAAGGTAACGACATATTTCTATAAATAAATCGTCAATATTAATCGTATATCTACGAGTATGCAATAGCATCAAAAACGCGTTTGTTAATGCTCCCACTTTTTTTTGTAGAAATTCATTGTATTTTTCCATACTTACTTGAATATCAGTTGACCCACTGATAGCATAAATATTTTGGTTCTCTGGTTGATTTGTATTAATATTTGTCTTTTTTAGTTTGTCATCAATATATTGTGTCGACCAAGGCAAATCACATATACTTCCACTATGACAACAGTCAAACAATAAAAACAACTTCCCTTTTACGTTTTGTATTATAGTATATATATCATCGTCTAATATTACTCCATTTGTTTGGAAATCGTTGGGAATTACTACACTGTCTATGTTTTCTTTTTCATCATTTGACCGGTCACGACGAATTGAACCGTGTCCGCTATAATGAAACCATAAATCATCTTCTGTTGTTTTATTTGTCACAAACTCTTCCAATTTTTTAAGAATATTGTTTTTTGTTGGATATAACTCACGGTTATCTGTATCGTCACGTAATAGCATAATATTTTTTTCTTGGTACCCTAATTCATCTATAAGCATCTCTTTCATCCTAAGAACATCATCAATACACCCTATTAATTCGGAGTCCTCAATTCCTTTGTAATTAATACCTATCAATAACGCAAACTTCATATTAATCTAATTACAGAAAATATGTTTTACAAAACAAATGATACAAATGAAATTTCACAACATAAATTATAACCACATTGTATATAAATGGAAAAGTCAGTTTCGACTATTAGTAATATACAAGTTCCATCAGAACAGATTTTTAAAGTGCATTATCTTGATTCAAGTAAGACTGAAAATAAGATAATTGTCTTTTCCAATAGCAATGGACCGGTTAACTTAAATGAAATGTTTAGCGAAGAAGATATTGTCAATATTGAACTAAATAATATTGACGTGGTGTTCTCGTCACAACAAATCTACAGAGATGACACAATTCGGACTATAAAGAAGAAAATTATAACAGAAATTGGTAAAAATGTAATTTCGTATCCAGAAATCTACCTTTTTTCAAAAATTAAAAGTGACCTCACGCTCTTTCAACTGTATAATTATGTTACTCGTGATGACAAGATTCCACTAGATTCAATTATGTTAGGACAGCTTTTACAAAATTTAGGTGTTAATGACACAACAATTATTGACAAAATACCAATCCAAGACGTTTATACTTACAATGACCTAACTTCATTCCTATCTTTCTTAGAAAACGAACAAGAATTATGGCTACCTATAGGTCCTAGATTTACAGACAACAATGTAGAACTCTTATTTCAAGCGAATCCGTACAATATAATTAATGCTGATAATAACCCATTTCAACATACAAGCAATAATCCTCTAATCTCTTTTGAGAACAATGTATTATTATCATATGGAGATTTGATAAAAAACACCATATACGCTACATCTGTATCTGACGTTATTGAATATGGAAAAACAATACAATTAGATGATGAGTATATAATCCCTTTGTATTTCCCACTATTAGGGAAACAAGACATTTTCACTGGGTCTGATATAATTCAAAAAAAACAATTACTATTGGCAGAGAATGATAAATTATACGATAAAAGCTTTGAAAAAATAGAAGAGAATTTACAGACATTATATCAAATTTATAACAATGGTTCTCGTGATGATATCAAATATTCTCAAAATGGAGTTCAAAATATTGATTTTACTATTCATCCTTCTTCTAAGGTAAAGCTTCCTCTTGATGTATTATTTAAAACTATGCATTCAACTAAAAAAATACCCTTTATTAAATACAACCCAGGAGCACGTTTTGAAAAAATGTATCGCGTATATACTGAAAATATTACACAAACCGGACAACAAGTACCCTTTTTATCAAAAGGAGAGATTATGAATTATTCTAAAAATATAGGGAAATCACTTCAAATCGCATTGATAGTAAGAGGAAATATACAAGGTAAAGATTTTGATGTCATTATTAGTATTAATCAAAATGGAGATATTAATGTTATGTGTGATTTTTATTCAAAGGAATTAGAAATTCCCAGAAGCATTGCGGTTTTTTCATTACCGACTATATCCGAATTAGAAATATACATAGATGGGGTTGTTAATGACACTATTAACACATTAAATAAATATCTACACGGGTTAGGTTATAAATTACAACCCTTTATCAACCTTAAACATAAAAATATTGAAATCGTAAATATCAACTATAAAATATGGTCTCCATTAACAAATGACATCGTATTTAAAGATGTATCACCTTGCTTAACAAGTATGTTTGAGATACAAGAATTAGAACAGAATGATTTACAAATGAATTTTAAACGCGTAAACAACTACACGCATATGAACGCAACAAACCGAATGATTACCGAGGTATATCAACGAACATCCAGCGAAAAAGAAGTTATTAATTCACTTCTATTAAATTATAATTATACCGAACAAGAAGCGCTTATTGAATTTACTAAATACTTAAACAACTTTACTAGGATTAACGGTCAGTATGTAAATAAAAATATAGACATTATTGAAAATCCAGGATTTTCTGTTAATATCGGGAAATTACAGGCAGGGTTAATCCTATATATTGAGGTTACGCAAATAACGAATATACGGTACATTGAACTATTATCCATTTATTTTGATAGCTTTTTGCGTGTATCGCAAAAAATAGGAATTACTGGGGTATCAAAATCTAAAATAAATCAACTATGTTCTGGAAAGTATGACACAGTTAAAGAACCAGCGATTGAGAACCTGATTATACCCTCTAATAATTCTATTAGTCCAATTTCTCAAGATGGGGTGTTATTAGGTAAAGATGAAGATGACGATGACGATGATGATGACGACGACGCATTTTTATATATTGATGATGAGGATGATGATGAGGATGATGATGATGATGATTCTATGGATGGAGGTGCTAAAAAATCACAGGTTAAAAAATCACAGGTTAAAATAGACCCAAGAAAATATAATTTTAACAAATTAAAATTACTAGAACCAGAACTTATATTAACAAAAGAAATGGGACATTATAAAGCATATTCTCGAGCGTGCCCTTCGAATGTGATGAGACAACCAGTCATTCTTACCAACGATGAAAAAACACAAATAGATAAGGGAAATCGAAATGGATATGGATACGCATTAAAATATGGGGCAGATAAAGAAAACCCTCATTGGTTTATATGCCCTCGTTATTGGTGCACTGAAACAAATCAACCTTTAACTAAGACTGATGTCGATTCTGGTAAGTGTTCGGGTCAGATTCACGAATTTACTGATTCTAGGTTTCACGTTGATAAAGACGGGAATTACCTTCATCACTCGCCTGGATTTTTACCAGATGAAACTCATCCCAAATATGGGGTTCCTTGTTGTTTCAGTAAACCGTGGGATTCAGCCCAACTTGAAAGTCGTAGAAAAAAATGGGAAGTGACTGATAATAATATTGATGTTCCAAGAGGTTCTAACTGGAAAGATGTGATTGATGGAAAAGATACTCAACTTACGGGTAATATTGACATTAAACAACCTAACACAGATAAATCTATAAAAACTATAAAAAATGTTGCTGACGACTTGACTACAATACGATACTTTTCTAAATTATCATTCTTTGAAAATGCTGGTATGTGGGTCTTTTTACCTCGTTCCGTTCAATTATTCTTAGATATTGAATATCAATCTATGATTTCTTCAGACAATCAACAAAAATTAAAGGAGAATCAACGTGCGTATTTATTGTATACGGTAGAGCGTAAATATCACCAGTCATTTATAGGATGTATTGCTAGAACTTACGCAGACATAAATGAATATAACTCAAAAGACTTATCTGTTCCTACCATATCTGAAATGCGAAACATAATCGCAGATTCAATTACCTTAGATATGTTTTTACAATATCATAATGGGTCATTAGCATCCACATTTCAACCAAAAAATAGACGTGTAAATGATGATTTTTTAAATAAGCACTATAATAGTATCTTTTATAAATCACTTGACTCCAGTATCCCAGCACAAATGGATTTTTACGAACATACAGTTGCGTCATTCGCAAAATTTCTGGAATATCTTCGCGATGATGATTCGTGGATAGATTATGTATATTTATGGGACATTGTCACCTCACCTAATCCTAATTTATTTCCTAATGGACTTAATCTTGTTATTTTAAGTGTTACTGATAATGACATTACTGATAATGTAGAACTTATATGCCCGTCTAATTCGTATAGCTCCAAAATACACGATAAAAATAAGAACACACTTATATTGGTAGAACAAGACCATTATTACGCAATCATTTCTGTATACGATAACACTGATGATAATAAAACCGTAAAGCGCATTTCTACATTTGGCAATAATGAGAAGCTTCCTGAGCTACGAAAAACATTAAAGAAAATACAGAATACATCAAATAAATACTGTAAACCATTGCCAAGTATGCCGAAGGAATATAAATACAAACAGAATATAATTGCGGATAAGGTATATGATATTTTACAGAAACACAAATATGTTGTTGATTATCAAGTATCTAATTATAGAAATAAAATCATTGGGTTTATTGTGCGTATTTCAGACGTAAATACAAACGGTGTATTTATTCCTTGTCTTCCGTCTTCCGTTGTACCAGATATTCCTATTCAATATATGGATAATATCCAATGGACGGACTATGTTACTACTAGAGATATGTTATTTCAAATGCAAGAAAATACAAAAAACGAGTTATTATGTAAGCCATTATTAAAGGTAGTGGAAGATGGACTTATTGTTGGTATTTTAACCGAAACAAATCAGGTCCTACAAATTAATCCTCCTATTAATAATGACATTGATGATGGTATTGATATGATTAAAGTAAAAGGCTATGCTAATAATGGGTATTCTGATGCCGATAAAACAATACAAACAACAAGTTCTGAAGATAGCCAACGTAAGGAAGTCGTCCGAAATATTCGTCTTGAAACCCAATTTTATTCCTCTTTCAAAACAACGATACGGATATTATTAAATGACCCACTATATTCAACATTAAAAGAGAAACTTATTGGCATTTTAAATGATAATCGCTTTTTATATCGTATCAAACTCCAAAAACTAGAGATACTTCTCAAACACCTTTTACGTAACACTGTATCGTTTCACGATATTGAAGAAGACGTTTTGAAGAATATGGATGAGGTTAGCATTTGTACTGACGATAACACTGATAAACCATACTGTATTGTGAAAAATAACAATCAACGTCTTATTATTCCCAGCACGAATTTGATGAGTGGTATTGACAATGAAAAACTGTATTTTGGGCGAATCGCAGACGAGCTTCTACGGTATAAACGTGTTAAGTTGTTTATGTTAGAACCGAAAAAATACTTGAATATCGGCACGGTTGATTACAATGTAAATAAAAATGAGGTCATTTTATTACAGTCAGTGTTAACAGATGAATACTGGGAGAACTTAGAACCTTTTTATACAAACCAATATATTCGTAATCTAAATTTTGACAATGCAGAGCCCGCAATTACACAAAAATATTCATCAGAAATTGATATTTCACAACAAGAAGACAATGATGAAACTGAAGATGGAAAACCTCAGGTGGGTCAATGCATAAAAGAAGAACTGAATGAAGTTATTGGCAACAGTCAAAGTAAATGGAAACAAATATTTCCCGTGAATTCGAAAGAAACGATATACCAATGTTCTCATATATGTAGTTACTATCTTATACAGATGATTTACCAAACTTATTATGATAAAGAAATAACTGTGAATGAATTAAAAACTAAGTTAACACGTTTATATGGCAAATATGTAGATCTTCATAAATCAAAAGTATACGACATATTAAGAAAACAAAATGGTAAAACCAGTATGATAAATAAAGTCATTCGAAATAAACTTACAATGGAGGATTTGATTATGAGTGAAGATTATTATTTAACAACTCTTGATATGTGGTTGTTAGCATCTGAATTGAAATTACCCATTATGTTGTTTTCACAATCACCTCTTGAAAATCTGAATTTGAAAGTGGATTGGGTAATATTGGGTGGAAATCCGTTGAAAGACCGATTCTTCTTTATTCGTAGTCCAGCCATTTCTAGCAAGTGTCCGGAATATCGTATGGTAACTCCTCAGCGTCCATTATATGAGCTGACTGGATTTGGAGATTTATTAGAAAATCCAGAAAATTATATTGATAACAATATGGATTTTGAAAGTTATTTGAACCAAGTTTCATTGGTTCTTGATTAGATGATATTAAGAAAATTCGTGTAATCCATCATCATAATTACACAAAAAAATAATAATTACAAATTATTATTTTTATATAACTAACACTAATCGCTTAAAATCCTGCGTCATATCCATCATCACATACACCCATATCACTATTTTTAATTGCGTCTAAATTATTTTTAATTGTCACATTGTTCTTAGAGCATACTTCACTACTATCCTCCAATGAACCAAACATTTTCTCTATTTCTTTGTTATTATCTTTCTTAGTTACATCTACAGTTGGCATATTCTTCATTTGCTCCATATCTAAGACTACTTGGAATGAACCGGTTCCAAACACACCCATTTGCCCCATCATCACATTCGCAGATACACCTCGCATATGGTCGAAATCCGCGTGTCGTGAAGCATTCAATAATACCTCCGTGTGAACTTCAAATGTAGATTTGGAAATAGGTCCAATATCATCATTTAAAATGCCTGAACGGAAGATAGATACCATATTTTCAGTAGATGTCATACGGTCACATAGAAGACTGAGATGGTGATAGTTGATATATACACCACTAAACTCCATCACCTCAACAAATTCATTATAGATGATTTGTCTAGCAGCTTCAATACCTAACACACTGAATGCTTCCTTAATATCATTACCAAATGTTCGGTTAGAATCAATGAAATCAAGTGCTAATGTTTCCATTAAATTACTTCCGGTTGTATCCATAATCCAAATATCCTTGTGAACGTATTTACTATCTTCCTTTATTACTGAGTTTTGTAACTTTCTGGGTAACACATTAGTAACACCATTTACACCACGAAGAACAATATTATTCAACAGATTATCTTGGAAAATACGAAGCAAGTAAATGTCATCAGATTGGTCCAATGTGTCGGCGATTCCATTTAATGTTTTCTTTCCCTTGAGAATTTTTTCATTGAGACGGATACGGAATATCAAGTTATCTGAATTGTAATCAGAATATACACAAGATATATCGTCACCGTGACTGTTTGTAATAGCAAAGTGAATATCATCCATGGTAATATTCTTATCAAGAAGGGTTTCGGTATCCATTTCAATTCGAATAACCCATTTTGATTTTGACATATCATTGTTATTGTCCCCATCGGTATTACATTCATCGACCATTTCTTCGAATTCATAAAACTCTTCTAACATTGTGGAATCATCCATTATGTTTGTAGATTTATCATTCGGGTCAAAACAAATCTGTACGGATTTTACAACATCCACCAATTTGGTATGTTCTAACATATTTGAATATTGGTTAGCCTTATCTTGGTCTTGCTCGTCAACCGGGTTCAAGAACACAGTTAATGAAGGATTCTTAGGATTTTTGGTAAGACGAAGGATTTCTTCAATACGAGGAACACCACGAGTAACATTCGACTTAGATGCTACACCACTTAAATGGAAAGTATTAAGTGTGAGTTGTGTAGTAGGTTCACCAATAGATTGTCCTGCAATAACACCTACCATTTCTCCTGGATGAACGATTGCTTGCTTGTATTTCAATACAATATTCTCCAAAAGAATTACCAACGCATTACGATGGAACCTCTTGTTGATAAGCAAATCCTTAGGGGTTAAGTAGAAGAAATATAGGATTTCAAAAAGGGAACTGGGTGCGACATAACCGAATTGCTTGAGTTTGTTGAAATACTCTTCAATCAACTCAAATGCTTCAAGGGGAGTAATATCAACAACTGTATTGGCATTCAATTGAAGTTGTCCTTGAATGTTCGCAATTGTATTTTGGAAAGCCACTGGTAGATTAACGCCATTTTCATTTTTGTTTTTGAATACTGATTTTACTACCGCATCGCGATTTTCAATCATCTTTTCAATATAGGTCTTACACTTCTCCTTTGTATCTTTGGATTGCTTTCTGGTTCTGGTGGCAGCACCCTTAGTGTAAATCTTGTTTATTTCGGTCTTCTGGTCGTTAGCACCTACAATATCATAGTGAAGATAGATTTCTTCCAAACTCATACCAACCAGGGGGATTGATTGATTTTCAACCTTAGTAGACTCAAATCCATCATCACCATATGCGAATTGAATGATCTTGCCCTTATTATTACGAACAGTCATATCGTACTCTACCTTCAAGTCTTCAAGACCCTTGATTAATCTTCTTTGGATATAACCAGTCTGAGAAGTCTTTACAGCAGTATCAATAAGACCAATACGACCACCCATAGCGTGGAAGAATAACTCAGGTGCTGTTAATCCAGAAATGTAGGAATTCTCAATGAAACCACGAGCACCAGGAGAATCGTCATACTTGTTGAAATGAGGAAGAGTTCTGTTTTCAAAACCATAAGGAATACGCTTACCATCAACATTGGTCTGACCCAAACAGGAAATCATCTGAGAAATGTTGATGAGGGTGCCCTTTGAACCAGAATTGACAATCATAACGAAACGGTTATCTTTGGCAAGAGATTTGCGACTGATTTTACCAGCTTGTTCTGTAGCCTTATTCAGGATATTATTCACACTGGTTTCAAATTGGGCGTTGTTTGTATGAGAAGTATTATTCTCAAATGTTCCCTTATGGACCATCTCAATGAGGGACTGAACTTCTTGTTTTTGTTTTGCGATTTCGTGAATAATAGAGTCTTGTGTTTTTCTATTAGCAACCAAATCACTAATACCTACACTGAACGCACTTGTTTTCATATATTCAGTAATGATGTTTTGAAGGTCATCAATGAAATTACAAGCGGACATATTTCCAAAATCGTTGAACGTTCTGTGAAGAATACCCTTTGTGGAAGAGCCTAATACAGACTTCTCAATTTGACCGCGAATATACTTTCCATTGCGGATTTCTAACACATTATTTGATGTTGCGTATTCTTCATCTTCGTCAAATAGCTTCGTCTTGAACTTCAATGTTAATGGAGCCATAATCTGACTTAAGATGTCAAAATTTTTGATTTTCCCGCTATTCTTTTCGCTTAATTCGCGAAGGGACGCCGTATCTACCTTTGAATACATCATCAGTAAATTCATCGCATCACGTGGAGTGAATGAGATGTTCGAGCGGGTAAATCGATAAGACCCTAACAGTGAGTCTTGATAAATGCCGATAATCGGCGCATTTCCAGCAGGACTTATTACTTGATATGGAATCGCTGCTAAATGCCTTAATTCTGTTTCTGCCAACACATTTTGTGGCATATGCATATTCATTTCATCTCCATCGAACGCTACCACTGCTATATTGCTGTGGCATATAATCCCAAAGGTTTCCCAGAGGGCCGGACTGTATCTTAAGCAAATTCAGGATGGTTAATCCTTCATCATTCACCCACACCCGTTCAGTCTCTGAACGCCTGTCGTATCCTATCATAACGGACTTAGACAGTAACGCTGCTGATTAGCCAATCCTTAACATTATGACCATTGGGTTCGGTAATTAACCGAGTTCCCCTTATAACGTTTCCATTACAGGGTGGTAGTTAAGGCTCTCAGGCCGTTCCAGCATCAAGGTGTGTCGCATATAAATTTGTAAATTCCTCAGGCATTGTTATATTTTTTGCCTAATTCTTAATTTATATACTAGGGGGTATCAACCTTTTCAGTCCCCCTGTTGCCGACCTCGATGGGAGAAGTCGATCGGCATTGTAAGGTTTTGTGTCTGCGACATTCATACGAAATGTGTCACCTTTCTTCATAATCTTAGCGATGTGGCACATCATACTCATCCTATGAAGACTAGGTTGTCTGTTAAAGAGGACGGCATCTCCATCCATCATATGACGGTGAACGATGTCTCCAGTTTCAAGACGTATAGAAAGTCGGTCTACATACCTTAGTGAAATATTTTCACCATTTTTTCGTTCAAGAATCTTGGCCCCGGGATATTCTTCCGGACCATTCTGAACGAGTTTCATCAAGAAGTCGCGATTGCGGTCATTCACAGTAACAGGCTTAGTAATATTTGTAGCAATCTTCATTGGAATACCCAATTGTCGGATAGACAAATTGGGGTCACCTGTAATAACAGAACGAGCACTGAAATCAACACGCTTACCCATAAGATTACCACGAATACGCCCACCCTTACTATTCAAACGCCCAGTAATACACTGTAGAGGACGTCCAGACCGTTGTCGCAAACTATCCGCGCCCTTGACCTTATTATTCACAATCATCGCGATGAAATACTGAAGCTGTGTGGATAAGCCTTCAATCACATTTGTAGAAGCCTCATTCGCAATCTTATCAGCCAAATCACGATTATACTTGATAATGTTACTGTAAATATGCGTCAAATCATCTTCACTCCTTTGTTGTGCGTCGTGCTTTACAGAAGGACGCATAGAAGGAGGAGGAACGGGCAACACTTGACACACCATCCATTCAGGACGAGACCATTTCGGACTGAATCCCATAAATGACACGTCTTCATCAGAAATGCGACGGAATGTTTTCAAAATGATCTCGGGTGTTAGGCGAAGTTGAACTGTGGTATTTTCACCATCATCATTTTCTACCTTATCCCAAGTAGCCATAATTGTCGACATACCTTCTAGTTTCACACTACCTGGCTGTTTACACCCGCACCCGTTTTCTGAAAATTCTCCGCAACGCTTTGCTTTAGAAGCAATACTATAGACATAACTCCATCTTTTATCAGATGGCATATCAAGCACGTGTTTATGGTCGTTTTTATTGATTAGTAACTTACTACACTTATAACATATCGTTTTGCTTATTTTCATTATTTCTTTGATATGTTGAATGAAGAACACCGGACGCGCCAATTCAATGTGTCCGAAGTAACCAGGAGTATCAATGTAGGTAAAACCATCCGTCGGACAAATTATACCTGGCTCTAATACACCCATACGTGAATCAAATAGACCATTTGGGACAGGTTTATTGTTTATGTATGTATCACGGGTAGTGACTTCTACCACCGAGTTCTTACGAATCTCTTCCGGCGATAACATACTAAACTGTACCCCAATGATTCTAGAAGGTTGTTTCGGTTCATTCATATTGCAATCAATTAAACCCTATAATTATACTGTTTATATTTTTATATCCTTCTTTTCAATTTTCTATAATTGAAAAATTGAAACTTATTTTCATATACTATTTATCACAACTATTTAAAGATTAGATTTAATCTAAGATAATGCCTTCTACTACCGACAAGAAAACTTCCTCTAACAAAAATTCAAATAAGAATATGTCCTCTACAAACAAGAGAAAGCTTCGTAAGTCAAAAGATTCTGATTCTGAAAGCAGCGAGGAAGAAGAATGGGAATCTGAAAGTGATTCTACTTACGAACCTCCTAAAAAGCATAAGAGACGTGAAGAGATTGACGAAGAAGATATTGAAGACAGTGAAGAAGACAGCGAAGAAGACAGTGAAGAAGACAGCGAAGAAGACAGCGAAGAAGGACCCTCAATTAGTCGTGGGGAAATACAACAGCTTGTTTCAAAAATATTCCCTTCAAAGTATATGAATAAGCGTTCTAAAACAACAGATAGGCTTGAAAAAAAATATTCAGGTAAGACACGCAATGAAAAGAACACAAAGAAAAAGAATAAGAATAAGAAATCATATAAACTAGATTCTTCATCTGAAGAATACGGGGAAGATGAAGAATCTGAAGAATACGATGATGAAGAAGATGACGGAGGATTTTACAATATTCTTCTAGTTGACGGTCAAGGTGATGAAGATACTGAGGAATATAATGAAGATGATGACGATATGGAGTGTGATAGCGAGGATGAGAAAACATTTATGAAAGAAAATTATCAAGAAATCGCTCTCCCCGACACAGACACATTCGATAAAAAGGGAAAATCCAAGAAATCCAAGAAACAGAAAAAAAATAAAGAGGCATCAGATGAAGAAGTTGAATTGGCAGATGCGGAAAAGGATTACCTTGAGTTAGTTGATTTGAAAAATACGACGCTAAAAAAACTCAATAACAACCCTAAGAGTAAGGTTTTATTAAAAGCGATCAAGGGATATAACGAATCAATTAAAGAACTGGTTAAGAAAACTCGTGTTGCTAATGCTAAGAACTACCATAAACTAATTCACTCTGACAAAAAGCAAACAAATGAGATTGACTATTTCAAGAAAAAGCTTTCCAATAAGGAACAACTCACCGTGATGAAACACTTGAAAGAAATTAATTCTCATACTAATATCGAAAAGCCATACCGTTTAGCACTTCTTGATACGCATATGCCTGCTAAATTTAAAGCTGTTGCGATGCAGAAGTTAAGTATGTTGAAATCTATGGAAGTTGGTGATAATGAGTATTTCAAAGTTAAGAACTGGGTAGATACATTTATGCGTATTCCTTTCGGTATTTATCGTAACCTATCAATTTCAATGGAAGATGGTATTGATGCGTGTCACACATATATGGATAATGCGATTACAACTCTGGATGATTGCGTGTATGGATTAAATGATGCTAAGCTTCAAATTATGCAAATGGTAGGTCAATGGATTTCTAACCCATCTGCGATGGGAACCGCAATTGCGATTAAGGGACCTATGGGAACAGGTAAGACTACACTTGTAAAGGAAGGTATTAGTAAAATTCTGGGTCGCGACTTCGCGTTCATCGCACTCGGAGGAACTGGCGACAGTAGTTTCTTAGAAGGTCATTCCTATACATATGAGGGAAGTAGTTGGGGGAAGATCGTCCAAACCTTGATTGATAGTAAGTCTATGAACCCAGTGATTTACTTTGATGAGTTGGATAAAGTTAGTGATACTCCTCGAGGTGAAGAAATTATCGGTATTTTGACTCATCTAACAGACACTTCTCAAAACAGCGAGTTTCACGATAAGTATTTCTCTGAGGTGAATTTTGACCTAAGCAAGTGTCTATTTATCTTCAGTTATAATGACGAAAGCAAGGTTAACCCTATTCTTCGTGATAGAATGTATCGTATTCAAACTAAGGGGTATGATGCTGCGGAGAAGGTAATTATCTCAAGAAAATACCTTCTTCCCAAGATTCGCGAGCAAGTCAACTTCAATGAAGGTGATGTTATTATCCCAGATGAAACGATTAAGCACATCGTTTCAAGTGAAAGTATGACTAAGGAAGAGGATGGTGTTAGAAATCTTAAGAGATGCTTGGAGATTATTCATACCAAGTTGAACCTTTTCAGACTTATGAAGAAAGATACACCACTATTCGATAAGGATATTAAATTAGAGGTTACATTTCCATTTACAGTAACACCTAAGGAAGCCGATCTACTCATTCATACTGATGAGAAATCACAAAATCAGAGTTTCTTAGCAATGTATGTGTAATTTGTTATGTTAAAAACAATTAAAAAAATAAAAAAGGGGAGGAAACCTCTTTTTTATTTGCGTGAATGTGGTAAAATTGAATTATGATTTATACATAAAGATGATTACAATATTATTATTAGTAAATATAATGAACCCATCCAGTGAAACACAAGACGAACCCACATATAGATTATGTGAAAATACGGATTGTGACCGATATCCGGATGATGAAGATTTTGATAAAGAAAATGAAGAAGATTATGAACCAAGAGGTCAATGGCGAAAATGTAACTTATGTGATGGATATTTTGACGACAATGGATTCGATGATATATTGTTTATCGAAGAGGACCCTAATAATCGAGAAGGTGAATGTGACCTATGTGGTAAGACTAATGATATAGTTCAAATGAAGGGGACGGGAGAATATCTATGTGGCAGTGGGTGTGATGCGAGTGAGGATGAAGATGAATAAAAGATAAAAATACAAGGATTACATATCAAATATACATTTTACAGCATTCTCAATATACATATTTTCTATATTACTCGTTATTTTTTTAAAATTCTCGGTGTCTTGAATTGTTACAGATTTCTTATCGTGAGTTACCACGCTGTCATATGTTTCTATACTTGGATAATTCAAACAATTCATCAAATCTGGCACGGTATCGTAATAATATTGGATAGAGTTATTACTACGTTTATTATTCAATTCACCATCAATTAATATCAAATTACCAATGCGGTCCAAATCTATTTTATTATCATTCTCCCAACTAGAGGAAAATACAAACACGTGGTCTATATTTTGTTTCTTTTGAGTATAAACATACGGGACCCTATTATTATAATATAAACTTAAAAGCAATCTGTAAGGGAATGATAACCCACGACGTCGCTTTGGACGGTCTTCGCATTTATATGGTTGGTTATAATACTCTACTATATCTTTAAATAATCCGGTCATTAGTTGTTCGGTTATAGTATGGCCGACTTGTTCGGGGGTTTTTATGATGGTATTCACTTTGGTCTGAATCGCTTTGCCCCCGACTTGACATCTAATATCGTCATTTACCGTATATTTATCACGTTTCTCTTTGGGTAGATAATCCAATAAATAATGGTAGCATATTGTCCGTTTCAATATTGTATGCATATCCTTTTCCGAAATCTTATTAGCATTCACCAAGTCCAGTAACTTAATGGTGGTTACAATTAGAACAATTAAAGGTGTCTTTTTCAAGGTTAGTTGAGAATCTTGTTTGAAATGATATAAATCAATTGTCGGAGGGCACACTTTATTCACAATTGAACTTAATACTTCCAATGATTTTATAATTGATTCGCTGAAATACTGTATGTTTTCGGTTGTAAAATTACTCGGGTGTAATCCGTAAAATACATTGGTTAAATCAAATAATTTATGAAAGACACCGGTTCCTTCAGTTGTATCGGACTCAAAATTCGGTATTAGTTGGTATTTCTCACAGCAGTAATTTTGGAATGATATTAAGAATTCTGTTCCGTTCATTTTTTCAATACTATTATCGGGATGATAGCATTCTAATATTTCATCTTCTTGTCGTTCATTGTAATATTTATTCAATTGCCCGTATAGATTTGTTTTTAGAAAAGGGTCAAAATCCAGATTAAATTCATTCGCACATAACAAAGTTGCTGCCAATATGTCGTTTGATGATAATGGATTACTATTCATGTTAATATTTGAAAAAATTTGAGATAATTGGTCGGTTGTCGGATTATTAAATATCACCAAATTCATAAACACATTAGTGTGGAAAAATTCACCCCCTGAGATCTTTAATACAGATTGTACGATTTCCACCTCATCTTCAATATATTCAATCATGTCGTCATCCAAACTTTTCCAATAGGAACTTAATTCTTCGTTTTTTAAACGGTTTATATAACGAGTCATTCTCCGTATTCCCATAAAAGTTGGGTAATTTATATCTGATAACATCCGAATAAATGCTGCGTGTTTGGCCCCTGAATAACGAAGCTCATGGAAGTTATTACGAAATATATCTAATGGATGATTATAAAAATACACTATAGCATTTATGCGGTTATTTCCATCTATATTTACATAAATCTCTTCTTTATCTTCGATATATTTTGCGATAGTGATTGCTTCCACTGAATAACAAGTATCATACAAAAATTTGATATAATCGTGATAATTTGATTTCTTAGAGTTAGCTATCGGATGTTTACCCCATTTCTTCCTTCTTTGACATTTTGGATTTCGAATGCGTTTTTGGTTTATTAGGTTAACTAGTTGTTCTACCGACCAATTATCAGATTTAGGTCTCATTCCATTAATTGATGATGCCATTTGATTATAATAGTATAATACCAAAACTTTATGCCATTTATGTAATAATACAATAACATAAAAACTACACTTATCCTATATTAATTATAATGGAACCGACTGAAGATATATTACATATGGCTGAGGCTAAGATTCATATCGAACGTCTGGCATCTAACAAGAGAACACCCGAATATAACGCAATTATATCTTCAATTAATCATTATTTAAAAAGAAATTGCAAACACGAAAATATAATAGAAGATTATATTGATATTAACGACGAACAGACACAACAAATTAAATACTGTAATCAATGTGGACTGAATATGTAACAAACGATAAAACATAAAGACTACTTTCGATGGTAGTATATTACTATTATGGGAGACCCTGTATTACTTGTATGTGTCTTAGCTGGAACAGTTATGGCTATTATCGTCGGAGTTGTTATATGTAGACTAATATGTATATGCACGAACGCAACTCCTTTATCCGAAGAAGACTTGACTTGGAGAGACACCCAATAAAAAATACAATTTATACATTTTTTTATTGGTTTTCTGATTTTATACATCTAACGCATTATAACTAACACGACATACCGGACAAGCATTACAACGAGGATGGCACGCATTACATATATAATGAGCGCATCTCGGGATTATTAAATTATCATTTTCAATAGTTTCATAACATACCGGGCAATCTTCTTTTGTATCTAGCTTGTGATAAGCATCGCGTAGTTTATTAATTAGATTAGTTTCACTTAATTTATTATTATTAGTTTCACGATATAAAACTTTCTTGGATAGTCTTAATTGACGTTCGTTATATAGCAAATCGTCTTGTAGTTCATCTATATCGTTTAATGCTGTATTTAACTGGTTATTAGCATAATTAAACCGACGAAGTAGCACAGTATATTTTTTTTCAAACACCTTATCGTCTTTTTCAACGTAATATGGAATATGTTTTTTATGATATACCACAAATATCTTTCCTTCTATATCGCCGGTTTGATTATTCACCACACAATCATCTACATCAACTCCACTATGGCAATGAGTATATGGAGGTAGGTTTGGTCGCATTGCTGGTATTTTAATCTCCTTTCTGTATGGATTAAATGTAGCAGCAAATTGTTTTTCAAAAGTTTCGGTTTCGGGAATATATTCATTTTTTATTTCGTCTTGGTCGTCTGGAATACTCATATTCGCAGCATCAACACCCGTATGAGTAATTCCATTACGGTCAATAAACCCAATAACTACTGTTTGTTGAGGAATACTAAAATTATATATATGTCTTGCTTCTGATTTATTTCTGGTCATATTTTGCAAATTATACTGAGTAACCCCTACTACATCTTTTACAAAGCTATCAAAAGCTAATCTAAATTTAGTATCGCGAGTAGTTGTCATATTGACTTTGTTATATTAATTGTTAAGAATACTTAAGTAATTTCGTATTCAATTTTACAACATATCACTTGATATGGTGTAAAATATTGCTTATGGACCAATTTGAGATTCTGGTAATTCCATATTACCTCCACGTGTTTTTAATAATCTAAGTTGGTTCTCGTTTAAACATAATGCTCCAGAAGAATTAAATAACCCTACTCCATCACATCCGGGCTTTCCTTTTGTTAATCCAAAAGGATCTATTTTTTGAGAGTTGGCGTTAGGACAACATTGCAAATCCTTGAAACCGTGGACTTTTTTACATAAAACTGGTTCGGGTTCCATCCCTAGAGAAGTAGCAAAATTGTTTGTAGCATTTCTGTCTTCAAAGTTTTCGGTTACGTTAGTATATGCTAGGTCCGGACTATATGGTACTACACGTATAGAACTACATAAACAACCTATAATCACTACGTATATTATTGCGGCAAAAAGTATATATCCCCAATTCATTTATACATAATACATATACTTTTTCGTGCACTAAAGTTATTTCTTGTAAACTAACATAAAAAGTTATTAACATCAATATTATTAATAATGTCAGTCTTAACTAATGATGAACGCCTTAACTTGAAAAAAATGATTACTGAATCAGAATGTGATGATAATACTGATAATATACGTCGTCTGAAACATAGCGTATTGATGAGAGATGATATTCGAAAACTAGACACCCTTAAAAATACTCATAATGATATGAAAACTAACAATAATGATGATTTTATTTTGATATGCCAAAATGAGTGTAAGTTTTTATACGCAAATTATACTGATATATTCAATAAGCTAGTCAATGATGAACTTGACCTAACAATTATGACTAAACTCCTTACTGTATTAAAGCTTATTGAAGATTCTAAGGTAGACCAACACGAAGGTTCAGTTATGGTTGGCAAAATACTCAAAGAGCTTTATGTTGATAGTGCTACCAAGAGACTAGATAATATTGATACGAAAAACGCGGATAACAATGAACCTATGTCGGTAGGTAAGGCTGTATCTTGGAAACAATTCAAACAAATGAAATAAATATTTTTGAAAATAATATAGACATAGTTCGTGTATATTATTATAATCATGTCGTCATTTGATACCGGGCTGTATTACAAGATTGAGGAAATCGCAAAGTATAGAAAAACATTACACCCATCTAATAGTGTGCCGAATTATGCTGTTTTGTATATTAGCACCGAGAATGATGACCTACATAAAAAATATACAAATCTAAGCCTGTCTCATAATGAAAAAATGTTTACATCTACATATCCCGATTCAGGAGTTGACATATATGTTCCAGACGATGTACAATTTGATAAGCATTTTGAAACTAAATTTATTGATATGCAGATTAAAACTAAGATGGTGTATCACGATACAACCACTATGACCGAAATAGGTTGTGGATTTTATACATACCCTCGCTCAAGCCTTTCAAAAACTCCACTAATGCTTGCTAATCATACTGGTGTTATAGATGCTGGATATAGGGGGAATCTGATTGGGGCATTTAGGTGGTTACCGACGAACGATGATACATCTTACAATGTTATTCAACATACACGACTTCTCCAAATTTGTCATCCGTCGTTATGTCCTATATACGTTCAGGTAGTTGATAAAATAAATGATACTACGGAACGCGGAACTGGGGGATTTGGTTCTACCGGTGTGTAAAAATGTTATTGATAAATATATATGAATCTGTTTTTATCAATAAGTAGTGTATATGATATATGACGACGAAACAATAAATGAAATACAATTACATAAAGGAAAATATTATAATAAAAAACGAACCAAAACAAATGGACGCGTTATTGCCTTTGATTTGGATGAAACTCTTGGGTCATTTACAGATTTAGAAATATTATGGTCTGCATTACAACATTTTACAAAAAAATATACTCCAATTGACTTCAATATTATGTTGGACTTATATCCTGAATTTCTAAGATATGGTATCATACACATTCTTGAATTTCTAATACAGAAAAAAAAATCAGGTCATTGCAAGCAAATATTTATATATACGAATAATCGGTGTAATCATAATTGGGTCGATTTAATTTCAACCTATTTTAATTATAAATTAAATACTAATGTTCCTATTTTTGATAAAATTATACGAGCATTTAGAATAGGTAATAAACGAGTGGAATTACACAGAACAAGCACTTCAAAAACTTTTTCAGATTTTATTAAGTGCACACTTCTCCCAGTAAAAACCGAGATATGTTTTATAGATAATTGTGAATATAAAGATATGAAATCGGACCGCGTATATTATATTCAACCCCATTCATATACCCATCACTTGTCCACACACGAAATTATACAACGCTTCGTTAATTCAGATGTTTATAATGAACTGACACAACAATCTAACATAGTTAACCTTCACGCGTTTATAGCTGATTATTTTCTAAAGCGTAACCATATTACAAATGGTAACCCTATGGTCCAAGATTTAAAACGCGATATTATTGTCGCACAAAAAATTATGTACCATTTGAAGGAATTTTTTTACCTAACTACTAAACGTAAGAGAACCCAAAAAAATAAGTTGAACATAGGACACACCACTCGTAAAAATTTACGATAATTCTTCATAAGCCATAAGTATCAGTTGTTCTTCAACACTCATTTTTTGAAATGTATAACAGTCATCATATTTATATTGAATAAATCTTCGTTGATTATTCATGCATAATACATGAACTCCATTATCTAAAAATTTTATATCAGTTACAATTCCTCCATTTGTTAATTTTACAGTATCGTTTCTTATCCATCTTACCATCTTCCCTTTATGTAATTCGTGTATTTCATCTACGAATCTATAGCCGTTTAATTTTTTTAGTATATCCTCTTTATTCTCTTCTGATATACCGATTTCATCTATTTTATTCTGTATTTCACTTGTTATATCACTTGTAGTTTTATTATCAAGATAGTCATTTTTTGTATTTTCAATAGATTCTAATAAATTATCTATATCTAGTGTTGATAATAATGAAGGGTCGTTTAATGCGTCTTCAAATATTTGATTGATATTCTGTGTCTCTGGTTTTTCCATCATACATTCTAATGATATAAAGTATATTCTCTTCATATCATTTACATTACTTCCACTACGTTCGCCAATTCTTCCAATGGAAGGTCGTCTATAATCGTTAATGTATCGTCTATTGGTGTTATTATCTGATTTGCTACTGCTACCGCACTTATATTCACTAATAAAAATATCGCACTGCTAAAAATAATTTTCGCGTCGTATTTTTGTAGTATATGTGTGCGATACGGATGAAACCTATATATTAAAAATATACATACTAACACTTGCATCACGGTTTTAAACATGTATAAATATTCTGAGTTAATATAGATAACACCCATAAATATAAGCCCATATGCTATCAATAATATAGTTGGTAATATTCCATAATATTTACCTATTGTATCTGTTACATTATCCAGAAGTTTATATGATAACATTTTCACTATATATTATGGAAATATAATAAACGGTTGGCAATATATGTATAGTAGATGAACGAACTAATAGGGAAAAGATATAATTTATATGAAAAACTGGGTAATGGTAAGTTTGGGTCGGTTTATAAAGGCAAACACTACAAAAACAATACTTATGTAGCAATTAAGTTTGAGAATATACAATCTAATATTAAACTATTACGACACGAAACTACTATACTTAAATATCTATATGAACGAGATACGCGAAATATACCAGCCGTTCATTGGTTTGGAACATATCGAGAAAATACGTGTCTCGTTATGTCATTATATGATTGTTCGTTATATGAGTATGTCATTACCAAAGAGAAGTTATCTATATCTAAAATCAATTCTATTATATACCAACTTATTAATATTCTCAAATCAATACACGACAATGGAGTAATACATCGTGATATAAAGCCGCAAAATATTATGATTAAGTCTGGTGAATTATATCTAATCGATTTTGGATTTTCTACATTCTTTATTGATGCTGAAGGAGAACACGTAAATGATGATTGTAGCGAGGATATTATAGGAAGTCCAAAGTATGTTAGTTATAACGTTCATTCAGGTTCTATGGCATCGAGACGAGACGACCTCCTTTCACTTGGCTATTTATATTTATTTTTACACGAACGACGACTATCGTGGGAAAATATAGAAGATGATAATAGTATTAATGATGAATATAATGAAACCAGTATATATCATTCTAAAAATATATTACGGCTGGAAATGAAAAAACTATCTAATATTCTCTTGTCTTCTGATACACTTGATACTAGTTTACAAAATTATTTAAAATATACATATAATTTGAAATATGAAGAATTACCAAATTACGAAGCTATTCTAAAATTATTTTAATTGTAGTTTGACATGGTTTCAGTGCAAGAACCCTCCATAGGAGTTACGTCAAATGTAGAGTCCTCTCCAGATGCGGCTTTCTCAGCAGGCATCTCCTCAGCAGGCATCTCCTCAGCAGGCATATCCTCAGCAGGCATATCCTCAGCAGGCATCTCCTCCTCCATCATTTCATTTTCCATACCCTCACTTACAACCTTGGTTGATTCCATATACACACTTACGCCTAAAGATATTATTAATACTAATAATAAAAACACAATTGACATCATTTTACGCATCATCATTCTGTAAATATATAATTACTTTACATAATTATACCTTCACTAAAGGGTATAAAAAGATTTTAGAATAGATACATATACTACAGTATTATGGAAACTACAGGAGAAACAATCAAACAAGGAGTTATTGGTAAGGTAAAATGGTTTAATAACAAGGCCGGTTATGGATTTATTACAGTCAGTGAAAAGGGTGATTATAATGGAAAGGATATTTTTACGCACTTTACTGCTATTAAAGTCACTAACTCACAGTATAAATACTTGGTTCAGGGCGAGTATGTTGAGTTTGACCTTGTTAAACCCGAGTCAGGTTCACACGAATATAAGGCAATGTCAGTTACTGGTATTTCTGGGGGTGAGCTAATGTGTGAGACCCGTAGTGTTTCGCGCTCCACACAAGATTCTGATGATTTTGTCACTGTACGTCGCAATAAACGCGGGTCTCAAGATAAGCAGACTAAGTCTACCGAGGCATAAATATAGAATTATACCACCCTTGAAATAGTAAATAAAAATTATTACTTACTATTTATCTTTTTGAACGTGTTTTATTTTGTCGCTTTGTCTTTCTACGTTTCGTATACTTTTTCGATTTTCCTGCTCCATATAGTGATTCACTCACTTCGTTGTATATGGCAGATTGGTAATCTAATAGAAATTCCATTACTTTACTGTTTTTACGCAGCTCACGTTTTTCTAAAAAATCGTGATACTGGTGGTATAATTCTTCTACTTCGCGCAGCGCATTATCTGCTTTATTGCATACATTAATAAAATCGGAAGTTGCGGATACAGACATTGTTATACACTATATGGCTAAAATAATTAGTTTATTCAATTGCCTTTATTTTATCAATAGTTACTTCTTTCATAACATTCTTCATCACTTTATCTTCAAATAATTCTGTTTCTTCTCTACCACATCCACCTAGTGATGATTCTGAATATTTGAAGAACTTTTCATAGTTCTCTGTTCCCATTATACCCACATCTGGTGTTGAATCATACCATACTGGACGCATTCTTTCGTTTTTGTGGGCTACCCATTTAACTGCCTTACGTAATTTGGTTTTATTGTCATCTTTTTCCCATTTGTCTTCGTCCTTAATATAAACAGTTTCGCGTTTTAAATCCGTACAATGGACTGGACGGTCGTGGATTTCCATTTCATTTATTCGTTCTACAATTATATTGGAAATACCATCTATAAATCCACGTTCTCCGGTTTCAATGAAATCCTGAACTGATATATTGATGGATTTGACAAAGTCCTTTAATGTCATTGCGTTTTTGCACGTCTCATTCAAAAATACATTCAAGTTGAACTTGTTATTGCTGTTTATGTTGGTGTTATTATTATTATTACCCATATTCTTTGACATTTCTACAATACTATTCGTTAACGCATCATTTTTCTTTACCAACTCTAAAATAGTGGTTGTTAATAATTCATATCGGTCATCATCGTTCTTTTGTTCTGATGATGGAATTGAGTTCGTTGATATTGACTCTGCGTGTGTTTCTTCTTGCGAATAACACATTTTTTTATGTTTCCATAAACCAGAATGAAATTTATATTCACGACCACAATTTTCACAATTATACACCTTGAACGTTTTTGAACTATTATATGTATTCGCGTGTATTCTTTGATGTTTAGCAGTCAATAAGTGACGTTCATATTGACTTTTTCGACAGGTAGTATACTCACATTTATTACATTCATAATTCTCCGAACTTTTTGGAACTAAAATTGTATCCATTTGTATTCTAAATCTATATAATTAGAATACATTTTTAGTTCCTAAATCATTTATCTCATAATATACTTATTTTTTTTATGCTAACAAAATTTCCATAAAAAATTGTAAATAACAGCATATAGGTCTAAACTGTATTTTTACAAAAAGGCGATTTAGATTCTCCATCGAGAAATTTCATTTTGGACATTTATTTTATGTCCAAAATCAAAATCTTCAGCCAATTCTTTTTTGCGTTTTTTCAGCGTAAAACTATTTAATTTAATAATCTAATTATCACTGAATATAGATAATAATCCTAATGTGACGATTATCAATAAACATACAAGAATAGTTCCAATCATAATATATATTGGGTATAGATAACAATATATACATTAAAATACAATTTATTTGGCGTAAAACTATTTAATTCCACTTAACTTTATTAATATTATATATATATTTATATTCGCATCTTAAGTTCTCAAAATCTATATTGTGTCTGATAGCAGTGCTGCGTGTGAATGGTGATTTTTTGCTATTATCCATAAAAGTTGAGTAATTAAAGTCATTATTATGTTTTTTACCGCCTGAATTGTGGATAATAAATTTCAAATTCGGTGCATTAGTTATTTCGTTCAACCCTTGTTGCATAGAATGTCCGTAGGAAATGTTTGAATATTTTTTACCTTCATCAGATTCACGTGATTTTCCACTAGACGTTGTCCCTACACATTGATATTTTAAATCATACTGACATTTGTCTCCATATTTATGTTGATAAATCATCAAAGCAACCCATTCTTTGTCGCCTGTTAAATTCACATATTTCTCTATTTTAGATTTACACGACTTAGGTCTATACCTGCCACAATCACCTAATGTTTCAGGCACATATGCGCTAATCGGTAAATTTGATTTACTAAGATAAGCAATAATGTTATTTTTTATAATGTTAGAATCAAAAATACTGGAGGTTGCAATGGTTGATACTAGATTATCAATTCCACCTACTCCTTTTTTTTTAGCGGATTCAATAATAATTTGATATACGTACGATAAACTTCTATAATCACCACCATCAATCGTAAAAAATGTAGATGGGAAATTCTTAATATACTTATTTAATAATCCAATAACATTTTTAGCCCAGTACGTTTTGCCAGACGCACTAGGACCAAATCCCATAATTAATCTTGACGTGTTATCCCCTTTACCAACTTTTGTGATCGTAAAGTATTTACTATCTTCGTTCCACTTACCAGTTAATGAACTACCTGGTCCGTTTGTTTCTGATAAATTTTCATATAAAATTTGTAATTTTGGTTTACATTTATCTGGCGATATTAATGTATTTGACAACACACGTAGCATATATGCGGTAGACGCAATTTCTTGATTAACCGAATTGTGTGTGATATTATAACATTCGTCTCGACAGCGAATCCACCTATCCGCGAGTTTTTCGGATTTACTTAATTTCGTTGTCTCGGCACTTAATTGTACTTTCTCCATAATATCAGACCGCAATTTATTAAAATAACCAATAAAATTTCCATTCTCGTAAGGAAACGATTTAATCATAATGTTTTTGAGTAATACATTGTATATTTGTTGTAATTCTTCTTTTGATTTTCCAGTATTATCAACGTGTAAACATACATTACTTAAATACTTGATTTTTTCATCATTACCACCTTTCATCCGTTTACGCAACTTCCTTGTATTTTTATTTTTATACTTTGAATTTCTAGTATAATCCATATACTATAACTAAGTATATTTTAATTTCTCACAGATGTATAAATGAAAGAATATGTATCATTAAAAGAGTTTTTAGATATATTCAAAAGTCCAACCATAAACGAAAATTTTGATAAGTTTTATGTAAAAGCTACAGTGAAATCGGGAAATAAATTAACAAAATTATCTGACTATGTTAAATCAAAGAACATAGATATGAATGATATACGTGTATTACATAAACATATTAACAAAAGGGATGAATATTTAACACGTTTTTATACAATGTCATTACGTATAAATGAACCAAAAATACACAATGTTCTCTCTCCTATGAAAATAAATGAATTAGATAATAACAAACAACCTTTGTATAAAAACATCATACGCAGTATGCATATGATAGATATATTACAAAATACAAAATCTGGTATAGAGAACATTCCTACTTATATGGATGTATTGAAAGATTTATACCTTAAAAATATCATAGATTACAAGATATTGACGCCAAGTTCTCTATTTTATATGAAAAATGGTAGGTTAGGTAGTGTGTTCTCGTCATATTATTTCAGAGCATCAATAATGAACCCGTATTTAGTGTATTCTTTGAATCATCGTCTATTGAAGGGGACCAAGATATTTACACCTACATTGGGCTGGACTTCGTATTGTTATGGATTTATGGAATGCCCGATGGTAACTGAGTATGTAGGAACCGATGTGATTAAGAGCGTTTGTGATAAAACAAGCAAATTTGCTAGAGAAAATTATAAAGACAAACAGATTGATATATACTGTAAACCGTCTGAAGAATTAATGAATATACCTAAGTTTGCAAAGAAATATAGAGAACATTTCGATGTAGTGTTTTTCAGTCCTCCGTATTACCGTCTAGAATTATACGAGGGAAAAAACCAAAGCACGTCAAAATACAAGACATATGAAGATTGGTTAGATAAATACTGGGAGAAAACTATACAATTATGCGAATATGTTCTCCAACCTGGAGGTAGATTATGTTATATTGTTTCTGGATATGGTTCTGACAAAACAAAAACAAATAATTTAAGTTTAGTCGAAGATATGAATAAAATAACTAAGAAATATTTTACATATAAGAGAACATTGCCGATGTATAATAAAAACGTCCACGTAACAACTCATAAAGAAACAGGAGAACAAATTATATTATTCACAAAGTAAATCTATTACTAATGTATAATGGAAACTTATATATTAGTAGCACTATTGATATCAGTCATATGGGGGTTATCTCCAATAATGTATAAACATTTACTAGACAAATATCATCCAACCTCGGTATTAGCGTTTGTATCTATCGCATATTTTATATGTGTATTTGTAATGGGTTGCTGTAACCACAAATCAATACTAGATGATTATAATAAAATAGACTTCAACGATATATGTTGGGTTATTTTAGTGTCAGTATCTGGATTATTTATAGCAAATATACTGCAAGTTACTGTTCTGAAGGACAATGATCCATCAGTTGTTTCTCCAATTATCTATTCTTGTCCGTTGATTACATTATTAGCAGCGTATTTATTATTTAATACAACTATGAACTTACCTTGTTTATTCGGTTCATTTTTAATCGTTATGGGTGTGTTATGTATATCTGCTTGTTCCGATAACTACAATGAAAAGATAGATTTAAATAAATTATTCAAGCTGGCATAATATCTCTTCTGGATAATCCATATCCTTAAGCACTCGGATGGCTCCATTGATATGTGAAATACCCTTTTTAATTTTATATTTGTATTCATATTTTCCATCATTGAGAACATTGACATCCATCTTGTAATTTTGTATATATTTTGATTGTTTAAAATGTTTACAAATCTTCTTATAATGTGTAGTTAATAAGAATGTGACATTTGTATGGTGTGACATATAATCCAAGAATGCTTTTCCGGCTTGAGCTGCTTCTGTAGGATTTGTTCCAGAATATAATTCATCAAATATACAGAAATGACGATGCGATGTGTCATTGTTCTCAATAATAATATTAATAATGTCTTTACATCTTCTTGATTCGGCTTGGAATAAGCTGTCTCGTTCAGATGTATCTGGTATATTCAAATAAGAGTGAATATGAGTATATGGAATAATATTCGCCTGTTTGTAGAACCCACAACCAAATTGCTGTGAAAATATGATATTAATAGCACTTGTTTTGAGTATCGTAGTTTTACCAGCTTTATTTGGTGCGGATATAATCATATTTTTATCGAATTTACACGTATTTTTGACAGGGTCTTCATCAATTAATGGTGGATAGTATTGTTCTCTTAATTCACATTTATTATTTGTATCAAAATTAGCAAAACATACATTTCCATTGTTTACATTGTCGCAAATACCAATCATATTGTCTATATATCCTTCAAATCCCATTGAGAACTTGATACTATTTTCATAAAAAGGGTTCTCGTATATATGATAAAAACACTTCATTAGAGTACCAGTATTCGTAAAATTATCGAACGTGTTCTCAAATGGTTTTATTTCATTCAATTCATTACACATTAAAACCAGATGTTCTTGGTGCGATTTGGCTTCTTTACAGAAAGGATTATATGTATGACAATCGCTCGCAATGTCTAAGAATGAATCAATCTTAGTGATAGAGTTCTCGGCATATTCACGTAAATCAGTTATTATCTTGTTTATTTTGCGTATATTATTATAATACCGAGTACACGAATTTATATTCTGGTATATTTGTAGCACATATAGTCCAAATGTAAGTAGTAAATATAGAACCTTTTCCCACCCAAATGACTGCATAGTTGATATTGCTTTCCCAATAAAATGATGTTTAGCAAGATTTTTCAGCATTTCCATATACGATGTAAATGAAATAGGAATACCTTGGATTTTTAGGAGAATAAATGGAAATAACAAAAATACAAAAGGTATTATCAGACTAATAAGCGGAGATGAAATATTAACAACTGACATAAATTGCAAAAATGTTGGGGAATGATTGAATTCACGAATCACATCCCAGTCAATATAACTATATCGTTCAAGAAATGTTTTATCTTGTTTTACTGTGTCCCATATATCAAATATACGATGACAATCCAACTTATAATTACAATGTTCTCTAACTTTATTAAAACGATTGATAATTGTTTTTGTATTTTCTAAAAAATCAATATCAGATGTATACTGTTTCTCCCAGTTAGGTATTAATAGCTGGGAAAATGGATGAGATGGTTTAAATAAATAACTATACATAGATTTATCTGGTAGTGAACTGTTTGTAGACGGTATGAGTTCTAAATCTGACGACACAACATCAGAAAGAGAATGTAATTTGGATTTATCTAAATACGATATAGGAAGTTTAAATGATTCTATTTGTTCTCGTTGAAATGGTGTATATACGGGTATATTCTTGTCACTTTTGTCAACAGACGGAATCGGAATATTTGGACGGTTGTTTAGATTAAATAGTTGAATAAAACCCATGTTATACTATATTTATGAATGAATTACAAGAATATAACGTAATAGAAAATATAGAGAACAAACTAATATAAAAAATTATCACCTATATATACATCAATTAATTAATATGAGAACATATACTCTCGACCAATTTCACGATATCGCATTAAACTTAACTACACCCGTATTACCAAAGGATGTATTATCTATATATGATAACTTACTAAAGCAATTAAATATAAATACTCGTGCTGTAGAATACGACCAAAAGGAACCCAGGGAAAAAAGATATAAGCGCCCGAAGAACAATAAACCCGAATTATTATCATCAGGGAAGGTAGTAGAATTCAAACAAAAGGAGAATGTAGAGAAGACCGATTATGAGAAGGTTATGATAAACATTCGTGGTTCAGTAAACAAGTTATCATCAAAAAATTACGATACCCAGCGAGATTTATTGGTTTCATACTTAGAAGAACTATCAAGTCTGAATGACGAATCTTATTTAATGGAATGTTCTACTTATTTGTTTGATGTAGCATCGAAGAATAAGTTTTACTCTCAAATGTATGCTAACCTATATACTGAATTATCCAAACTATATCCTCAATTTGAAGAACGAAAAGAGCAATTTATTGTAGATTGTCTAGATGGGCTAGCTACTATTACATATATTGATGAAACCCAAGACTATGAAGGGTTTTGTAAAAACAACAAATTAAATGACATTCGTCGGTCAATGAATACATTTTTGATTAATTTATACAAGATTAATGAATGTAATATTCAGTGTATATTAAAAATGATAAATGTGATACTGGATAAAATCGCAGTTAACAAGGACACGTCTTCTCATACCCATATTATAGAGGAACTTACTGAAAATTTATATATATTTATAACTGAGTTGATTAGTGAATTAAAACCCCACGAATCTTGGGATAAAATAGTAAATACCATTGCGGATTATACAAAATGCAAAGTAAGCGAACATCCAGGATTAACTTCAAGGATAAAATTTAAATTTATGGATATAATGGATGCGATAAAAAAGAATTAAAGAGGCGCAAGTGCGTAAGAAAGAAATATAGTTTGGTATATGAGTATCAACCTATATTTAGTGTTCTGTAATTTTGAGATAAAGGAATTAAAAAATGACCGACTATAATATAGATATAAGTATGGTAAAGTCAGAATTACATCCGAATAAAATAAATTACAATGAAAGTAAGCAAATAGATGAAGAGGATATAGGATATGCTTCAACCAGATATGAAACAACTAACTTTACGGTTCCAATCGAAATCGCGCTAGGAAAAGAAAAACATACATATTCATCTCATAACATCATCTATTTTTCAGTCTATTTGATAATTGATAATATGATAAAAGACAAAATAGGTATTGTGGAAATAGAAAGTAGTCGTTTCATTGATAGTCTGGATGAAGATGGTGATTTTATACTTGATAATGGAAATTTGATATTCTTTGTGGATGATGACTACATTATAGGAATGATGAAAGATGTTATATTACCTGAAAAAGATGAGAACACGGAAGACAGTGAAGATGATGATAGTGATGATGAGGACGAAGAACTGGACCCCATAAAAATAGAAGATGATATAATATTAGGTGATATAGAAACATTAGATAACAATGATACAGACGACGTATTAGCTGTAGATATTCCCGAAGAGAAACGTTCGAACGTAGCAGAAAAGACAGAAAAAGAATTAGAGAATGGGTTATTTGAAATGATGGACTCATTACCATCTGTAGAGACCTTAGTTGAAGAAAACAAAGAGATGAGCGAACAAACCAAAAGAGATTACAAAGTATCATCAAATCACTTATGGATAGAAAAATTTATGAAGAATACGAATTATGACATAGTAGACAATGAAGGTAGCGGCGATTGTTTTTTCGCAGTTATACGTGATGGTTACAAACAAATAGGTAAGAAAACCACCGTTGAAAAGTTACGTGCTCTATTATCAACCGAAGCAAATGAAGAAATATTCAAACAATACAGGATGTTATATAATGGATTTAACAGCCAATACGAAGAGATGGAAGATGAAATGAAAAAACTAAAAAAATCCGCCCAAATATTAAAATCTAGAAGTAAGAATTCAATCAATAGAGAACAAAACAAGGAATTACTAGATGAAGCAAATTCGGTTATTGAACGATATAAGCAGATGGCAAATGACAAGAAAGAAATCAAACAATTAATGGAAGAGTTTGAATATATGAAAGATATAAAAACGCTGGATGATTTCAAGGATTTTATTAAGACCCGTCATTATTGGGCGGATACGTGGGCGGTATCAACACTTGAGCGATTATTGAATATTAAGGTAATTATTATGTCTGAATCAGCATATAAAAACGGGGATTTGGATTCAGTTCTATCTTGCGGACAATTAAATGATGATGAATTGGAAAAACAAGGAGGATTTAAACCAGATTACTATATAATCGCATCATATACTGGCACACACTATACCTTAATTAGCTATAAAGAAAAACAAATATTGAAGTTTTCTGAAGTGCCATATGATATAAAAGCACTAATCATAAATAAATGTATGGAAAGAAATGCTGGACCCTATTATATGATACAGGATATGCGGAATTTTAAAACAAAAATTGGATTAGACGCAAATGAAGGAGTACCTATAGAAACGGATGAGGATTACACAAATATGGATTTGTATGACAAAGATATAGTATTTATGTATTATAGTAATTCAAGCGCTCAACCAACTCCAGGAAAAGGTTCAGGTGAGAAAATAAAAGATGTGAATATAATGGATTTCAATAAGTTGAGTAAACTAAAGAATTGGCGTAAAAAACTCGATGATGCTTGGATTGCTCCATTTACACTAGACGGGCATCGTTGGAATTCTGTAGAACATTATTACTTAGGTTCTCAATTTAAGAAGGGATTTCCTGATTTTTATCTGAAATTTTCATTAGATAGTGATAGTGAGATATCAAAAGACATTGGGTTAGCACGTATTGCGGGTGGAAAGACAGGTAAAAATAAAGATAATGTTCTTCGGGAAAAGAAAATAGTGATTGACCCTGATTTTTATGAAGTAGGTGTGAATCCAAGACATAGAGAAGAACGGTTTAATGCTCTTGAAGCAAAATTCGGTCAAAACTTGGATTTACAACAAATATTGAAAGAAACAAAACGAGCAAAACTAACTCATTTTATTCGTGGTAGAGAACCGGAGATAGATATACTATTAATGAAAATCAGACGGGAACTATCTCAATAAATGTATGTTTATGCCAGTAACCCAAAAAAAGAAAATATAAATATATATCATATGGAGTTCAAACAAACTATATACGATAGAGATGAGTTGGTTGATATAGAAAACAAGTTGAATCCAGGTGATTTAGTATTATTTGAGGGAAACAATCAATATGATGTTGCAGTATATATACATCGAAACGGAAAGTTAGAACAAGATGAAATTTTAACTACACAATATACGGAAGAGTTATTCGGTGGAAGAAAATCAAAGAAAACAAACAAAAAAAAGAAAACAATCAAAAAAAAGAAAACAAACAAAAAAAGGAAAACAATCAAAAAAAGGAAGACAATCAAAAAAAGGAGAAGAAACTAATTTCATTCGTAAAATAAAAAATTGAAAAATAATTTGTTATAACATATATAACAACTTATTACGAATAATCGTATACTAATCTCAAAATGTCTTCCGTTACCCAAGAACAATATTCTCAATCTTCAGTTGCCCCTCGTGCGATTGTGTATTTCACAACACAATCTACCGAACAGGACAATGTAGAAGGAGAGGATAATAGTTTCATTAATAAAAATACCAGTCTTCAATTAGTAAGCTTACCGATTGAATATAATGATACAGAAGCGGTGATTGCTTTGTTTGAAACAACCTTGCGTATTGGAAAGGTTTCCAACGTCCGCATTATTGAAAGAAAAAATTATAACCAACGTCTCCGTAGTCAGATTGTAACAAAGACCGCATTCATTGATTTGGAGTGTATGTATAATACGCAAGCAGTCCGTGAATTGCAACATTATTTAAATAATGAAATCGGAGTTACTCAGACCCCAAGTGTAACAGCAGTTACTGAATTCCCTATTCACTGGGAAAATGGTGACAATATGACACATCTTTCAATTAGAACCGCAATTGACGGTTCTGGAAAGCCAAAGGATACATCATCTCAAACCGCAGCTACATCTGAACCCGACAATATGGAATTGGCGGAGACAGACTGGAAAAGTGTTTATATCCCTATTCTACCCGCAAATATGTATGTGAATAACCCTGTTGACAACTCTTATCACACATTTCAACCTCGCAACCTGAAGTCTTTACTTGAAAACGAGCTAAGACTTGGTAAGGTCCAGCGTGTAGATTTCATCGACCGTGAGCTGGAAGACGGACAAGTCGTAAAATCCGCATTCATTCATTTTGATTATTGGTATAACAATAACAATGCGAAATTCCTGCGTGACAAGTTGAATACATCCGGACAATTTAAGCAGAAGGGGTTTTACGATGGTTCAAATACACATAGATTTATGGTAAGAAATGATAATGGTGATAAGGTGCCAGGATATTTCGTATTCAAGATTAATCATAAGCCTATTCCTGAAGTAGAGGAAACAGAGTTGAATATGTCTCAATTGGTAGCGGCGAATAAGGTATTAGAAGAGAAGATGGCAGAGCGTGATGAATTGATTGCGAAACTTCAGGCGGAGTTGGAAGAGTTGCGTAAGTAAAAAATAAAATAAAAAACAAAAAATAAAATAAAAATAGGTTGGGTAACCATCTATTTTTTATTGCACGCATATGTCTTCCTATATCAACTGCCAATGTAATAATTAATTATAAAAATTGAAAATATGTATATACACATACACACTGTAAAAACGAAACAAAACATATGGGTATTAAGAATTTAAACAAATATTTGTATGAAAAGTGCAGTAAAAAATCTATTTCTAAGAAACACTTAAGTGAAATATCAGGGAAAACAATAGTGATTGATACAAGTATTTATTTGTATCAATTTGTAGGAGAGAATGCGCTAATGGAAAATATGTATTTATTTATTTCAATTCTGCGATTATACAACATAACCCCTATATTTATATTTGATGGAAAACCTCCACCGGAAAAGAATGAGTTACTGCGAAAACGATATATGGATAAAAAAGACGCACAACGAAAATTCAACGAATTACAATTATTATTAGCCAACATGTCACCCGAAGAGAGGCGATTGGCTGAACTAGAAATGAATAACCTAAAACGACAATTTGTTCGTGTATATGATGATGATATTAAAAAGGTAAAGGAACTGATGGACGCATACAATATAACATATTTTAATTCGCCGAATGAAGCTGACGACTTATGTGTATATATGGTAAAGACTGGAAAAGCGTGGGGATGTATGAGTGATGATATGGATATGTTTGTGTATGGGTGTCCGTATATTATACGAAATCTTAGTTTGATGAAACATACCATAACATTATATAAAACAGAAGAAGTATTACAAGATTTAAAGTTATCTGAAAAAGAGTTCCGTGAAATATTGACAATTTCAGGGACAGATTATAATATATATTCAAACACGTCATTACACGAAACGATGAAATGGTTTAATGACTATAAAAAATACAAAGAAAAATGTGAAACTAAAGATATGAAACATTATGAATTTTATATTTGGTTAATGAAAAATACAAAATATATAAAAGATTATCGCGAATTAATAAATATCTTTTGTATGTTTCAAGGGAAGAATTATACAAAATACGAAGGTATGAATTTTGATTTATTATCTGAAACATCACAAGATACGAAAAAAATACATACATTAATGGAAAATGAAGGGTTTGTATTTGCATAAACATACAAAAATATTATTACATATTTTTTTACACAAAATAGACGACATATACAATTTAAGTATTTAATTTTAAAATATATAAACTAATTTTTATATATTTTTGGTTAATTTTGTAATGTTTCTAATTTGGTTGATTTTGTAATGTTTCTAATTTGGTTGATTTTGTAATGTTTCTAATTTGGTTGATTTTGTAATGTTTCTAATTTGGTTAATTTTGTATACAATTAAGCAGAAGCAGCATCACCGGCCTTCTGGAAGTGGTGCTTCATATACTTCTGGAGGTTGAAGTATCCAAGCATAAGCTTCTTGTCATCACCCTTGTAGTGGTAGTTAAGAAGCTTAGTAAGCTTGGCATCAGCTCTGAAGTAACGACCATTGTCCTTCTGCTTAAGGTTGTGCTTCTCAACGTAGTTGTGGATCTCCTTGCTTACGGCAGTTCTTGCCATCTCGGTTCCGTGTGCTACACCAAGGAAGTTAGCCATCTCGTCACTAATACGGGTAGGCTTGGTAAAGCCAGAAGGCTTACGCTCAGTGTTGCTCTTGCGCTTCTTGCTGGAAGCCTTGATTGCGACCTTCATTACGCGGGAAACGTCCTTACCAAGAGTCTTGAAATCAGTCTTGATAGTGGCAAGGTTGCTGGTAAGCTGCTGAAGCTTGGCAGAAAACTCAGCCAAGCGCTGGTTAATAAAGGCGGCAGGGTCAGAAGGCTCTGCGGTAGCGTCGGCAGCCTCAACAACTGGCTCGGGGGCAGGAGTGGGGGCGGGGGCAGCCTCGGCCTTGGTGCTCTTGGCACGGGGCTTAGTCTCAGTAGTAGTCTTATCGGAAGTCTTAGATGCTCTAACCATTGTGATTATACATAATAGTATGGTGTCTTTTTAAGTGGTTTTACCATATAATAATATTTATTATTATTATAATTTAATTCAGACAGGATAATCCCTTATAGATTATTATAAGTTGCATAAATTATGTAAATTATGTAAAATCAATTCTGGATAGATTCATATAACCACGGAAGGTTCATACGTGCGCCGGATGATACACTGGTTAGTGCTGATAAAGCGTGTAATGTTCCAATTTTTCGATAATCAACGGTTATTCCGCTATATACCATATTTTCTATAACAATTAAACAAGCGGTTTTAATTTGCCGTAATTGTATTTCATTATGAAGTAAAGGTCGTGTAAATATTCCATCAAATGGTGAGTAAAACGGACAAATATTATTTTGAATATCTCTTGATAGCTCTCCTCTATAATACCATATTTCGTATAATTTACGATATAATCGTATGTAGTCACGTAATTCTAAATTATCAAACCATTCACGACTTGTGTAATTTCCCAATAGGTCTATTTCAATAAATAGTTCATTAATCCTGTTCTCAATAGTATTATTTCTTATATTACCGATATGATTATACCGTTCTAAATCTTCCTCTCGTGTAATCGGTCTTACAATCGGTGAGTATTCTTCTCGGTTTACCTGACGACGATTTCTATTATGTGTGGATAACCTGTTTTTCGTATAGGGGATGTTTATCTTTGAAAAATCTTTACATACGATGAATGATAGATTGTATATGGTTACTATGTCATTAATTCGGGCAGTAGACCAAGGTTCACGTGTATATGGATTTGTCTTGTTATTTCGTTTTAACATTTCTATTAAAGACGTAATATTAAACCCATATGTAAATTGTTTATCATCAGTAAAGCTATAAAAATAATCATTCTCAATTTCATCAAGTGGTTCCATCGTACAGAAATCTGTATCATTTACGCACATTTTACGGTTACGTAATGCTTTACCTCGCAATTTAATTATATAACGACATATCCAAGACCGAAATGATTTTTGAATTATTATACTTGATTTCGTTTGTAAGAAATACGTTTTTATTCTATCTATTATTTCTTGTTTTTTACCACTTGAACGTATCTTATACGATTTCGCGGCTTCTTTTAATTTCGGAATAATATATAGGTTAAAATCAATATTGTTATCAACATAATTCGTGTATGTAATTTGAGGTAACTCTGATTGATTTTTCTGTCCGTTTTTTATACGTACTATACATTCTGTATTTTGAGTATCACCCTTGTATGGTGATTGTTCTAGTGGTAGTGAAGATTTTTTAATAGTATTTTTTAAGGTAGGCGGTGATTTGTCTAAGAGTAGTGGTATCGTCGTCATTATTTGGGTGTGGTATGTAATATATATACTAACAATACAAATAAAATATGTAAGACGTATAATAATTATATAACAGTTATGACATTATATCGTTTTATATACAAATATAATAGGAGAACGCGAAATACTATTATGGGTTACTTATTATGCTAATATATTTAAAAAATTGAATTAAAGACACACCATACTATTATGTATAAATAGTTAAGCTATATTATCTTAAAGTATAATGTCAAAGTCTCCAATTGTAGTAAAGTATAACGAGTGGAATACCGCTAGTATTCGCTATATGGCTCCCCGCGTCAGTGACCGTGGTTCAAAGTCAGTCGCACTTATTAGTTCCCAAAGTAACCGTGGTCTATGTGTTTCTACACCTCTTCTGATGACTTGGGGAATTTCGGATTATGTTGATGAGAAGGGTGAGTCTGATAACAAGTTCAATATGTCTCTTGTATTCCCTAATTCTGATTATGAAACCCAGCCCACTACTGACTTTCTGAATAAGTTGAAGGCATTTGAGGAACAAATTCTTAATGACGCAGTTAGCAATAGTGAGGTTTGGTGGGGAAAGAAGAAGTCACGTGAGGTAATTGAGGATAACTTCTTCCCATTCCTCAAGTATCCTAAGGACAAGCTAACTGGTGATGTCGATATGTCAAGAGCTCCTAGTATGCGTGCTAAGGTTCCTAATTATGATGGGAGATGGAATATTGAGATTTACGACACTGATAACAAGTTGATCTTCCCTTGTGATAATGAGAATTTGACTCCTATGGACTTTGTTCCTAAGAAGAGTAACGTTGCGTGTGTTCTTCAGTGTGGTGGGTTGTGGTTTGGTGGCAAGGGTTGGGGTGTTACTTGGAGACTAAACCAGTGCGTAGTTAAGCCTCATATTCAAGATACTGTGTTCGGAAAGTGTCATATTGAGCTTTCTACCGATGAGAGAGATACTATCAATAAGCAACCAATCGCAGAGAATGTAAATGATAGTGAGGATGAAGAAGGACCATCTATTCCCGCTACAACAACTGAAGTTGAAGACAGTGACGATGAGAAGGAGGCCGAGCCTGAGCCTGAGCCTGAGCCTGAGCCTGAGCCTGAGCCCGAGCCTGTAAAGAAGAAGGTAGTAAAGAAGGTTACAAAGAAGAAGGTAGCCGCCGAATAAAAGAACCGAGATAAAAATTACAAAAGAAAAAGAACCGAGATAAAAATTACAAAAGAAAAAGAACCGAGATAAAATGACCTGAAAATGTCTTTAAACTTTTTTACTACCCGGTTAGCTCAGTTGGTAGAGCGCACGCCTTTTAAGCGTGTGGTCGAGGGTTCAAGCCCCTCATCGGGTGATAGTGATGAAACCACTATAAAAGTTTCAATCGTTCTTGTAGCTCAGTTGGTTAGAGCATCGGTCTTATGAGCCGAAGGTCCACGGTTCGAGCCCGTGCCTGAACACTAGACCTAAATATGTCTAATAAACTATTTTTTACTACCCGGTTAGCTCAGTTGGTAGAGCGCACGCCTTTTAAGCGTGTGGTCGAGGGTTCAAGCCCCTCATCGGGTGATAGTGATGAAACCACTATAAAAGTTTCAATCGTTCTTGTAGCTCAGTTGGTTAGAGCATCGGTCTTATGAGCCGAAGGTCCACGGTTCGAGCCCGTGCCTGAACAATAAAAAATATGTGTAAATACATATTTTTTATTTTGATTTTTATTTTGAAATACTTATAGTTCTAATGTAATGTGGATGTATATTGTGCTAACAATAGATATATCATATATGTTTTTAACATTGGCACGTGAAATACCTGAATCTAATATAAAAACGGTTTGATTCTCTATAAATTTTAATTTGTAAGCTTCTATAGGGAATATACGATTACCTATTTCAATCTCAATATCTTGCTTTCCCCATATCTCGTGAATTTTATATGATTTATATACGTGAATATCGTTTGTTTCATCTATTTCTATATCATCTAATAATACAGGATTACATCTTACATATAGGTCTTTACCATTATTATCATACAGCAGTTCGTGATGCCATAATGGTATTATATATGTATTTTTATCTACTGTAAGTCGGTACAGATTATTATCAAATAAATCATCGAGTGTGGGGTTTAATATAATAACCTCATCATTTTTGATTTTTCTACTAATAATACTTTCTATTTGTGTAATATACTCATCTTTTATATGAAATATATCCTTATTCGCATTTACAACATGATATATTTTAATAAGAGTATCCTTATCTAGTTTGTCAAGGAAGTCATATGATTTGGATTCGCACAGGTGAGTTATTTTTTGCAGTATTATATGGATAACATTTGTGTCTTTGTCTATAGGTATAATAGTACTCATAAACGTAAACAAAATATCTGAATATGACGTGTTTTGTTGATATGGTTCATTCAATTGTAGATTTTGGTTACATAAATATTCATATGCTGAATTAATTTCTTGGAATTTTTCAGTAGCATCTATAGATTTGTTTTTATCGGGATGATATTTTAACGCACATAATCTATATTTGTGTTTTAATTCGTCAACATCTATTTTTTGTTTATTACTTATATTAAGAACATTGCACGCTTCTTGGAAGTTCATCATAATTATGTATTTTTTTTATTATATAGAACATTATACTCTCTAAGTGGTATATGGGTCTATAATTATTATTGAAATACTTGAAAGAAGTGTAACATTTAATTAAAATATCGGATACATCTTTATTATTTAATTTACCATCGCTTAGGAAGTAGTATAATATGTACCATACTGATTCGTTGATTTCAATATTATATATTAACAACTCGTATAGTGTATCGCGAAAATCCGTAAATTTTACATTCTCTATATTTTCTATTTTAACAATAATATTATCGCATACCTTGTTGAATAAATCTTCGGGTATTTTAGACTGGTCGTCTATATGTGAAAACGACCGCAATTCTTTGATGTTTATAATACCATTTTCGTCTATCTTATCTAATATTTCTTCATTATGGTTATTATTTACACGAAAGCATCCAGAGATTTGTTTTTGTTTTTCGTGGTTAGTTCTTAATATTTCTTGATACGATTCTTTGGAAGGTCGTTTGATAGCTAATTTATAACACGAGTTTATTATTTTATATGGAAGGAAACTAATATGTTCTGATATTATTATAAATTTGATTTTAATTTTACTATTATTACTATTGTATTGATGCATATAACTATAAAAAACTTCTAATAATTCTGAATTTATAGTGTGGAAATTTTTACATACAATTACTCCTATTTGTTTTGGCTTCACTGAAACTATATCAATAACTTGAAAAAATATTTCGTGCCATAATGTTTTTGCGTTACAACCAAGTAATGACATGTCTACTTCATAATGAATATCACTAATATGACACACATACTGTAGTTTATCAGTGTTAATTGTAATTCTCTTGTCGTATTTTAATTCAGTTGGACTATATTTTTTTAATATACGGAGAACTTGTGTATATTTACCGATTCCGCTCGCACCGTGCACTATCATATTCGGCATATCAAAAATGTTTGTAGGCAGTTTTACTATTTCATTATTCAATTCAGGATGTATGTTATACAATTCACTGGAATTTATGTATTCTTCATATAATGTTTCGTAATATTTCATTTACTAATTATTACAATTTATGTATATATAAAACATTGGTTTTATACGAGTTTGTTATGTATATCTAATTACATAACAAAATTATCTACCCACCAAACTATGTATTTTTAAACCCGAAAAATCAACTGCGTGTTTTACTTGATAAGAAGAAATAACAATAGAAGCAATAGATAATCCTATATTAAAAAAGGCCGGAATATTATTAGCCAAATTTGCTATTGACATATTTGATATTAATGGTAATATTGGGACATTTATGTTAGATTTATTTAAGTAATACGTTATCAATAAAATAAAGGTAATCGCCGATAAAATAACCGTATTTTTTTTAATAGTGTCAAATAAACCCTGATATTTCGATGACAATATTACAGGAGTACCTTTCGTATTGTTATATTTTTCTTGTACGTCAAATATGGTGATACTTGTCAATACCAATGTAACGGTTAATAATATCATACTAAGGAATGAACCATAAAGAGACATCATACTTGCGAAATTCAATACAGACTGTCCTCCGGTATGATTTATTATTATTTGTGATAGTTCTTTTCCAAAAAATAAAGTAAAGGCTATTTGGATCACAGTGAGAACACCGAGACCAACTATTTCTGAATATTTTGTGTAAAGGTAGACAAATGATGTAATATATAAAATAACAAATATGCTGTAATTTAGAGGTGAAATGTAAGTATCCATTATATATTTTCAGTATATTTTATGAATTCAAAATAGGGTAATTATCTTCTAGCCATTTTATAATCACTTCTTTTTCACACGTTAATATGCTTCCCTTAAACTTTTTAATATTGAGAAATTGAGGTTTTTTCATTTCGTCGGTCTTGTAAAATCCATATGCTCCGAACTTACCTTTACGAATACTGAGAACATCTGATAATTTTCTAAGCATATTTTTATCTTCTTGTGTTTCATTAGTTGCTTTTTCTAAAATAGGAATAATATCGTCTAAAGTAATCTCGTCTGGATTTCTATCTATACTTTTTAATGATTCTTTTATTGTTCCATACTCAATATATGCACCGTATCGACCATCCTTAATAATTATATCAATATCTTTGTATTTTCCAAGATTACGTTCTTTGGCGGTCATAAGGTCTTCTATTGTATATTCCTTATTCTTTAGTTTATCAATATCTATCTTAAAGTTGCGTTTTACTGATATATACTCGTATGTATCGTCTTCAGTTTTGTATTGTATTACGGGACCATATTTTTCAAATAATACCACGTGTTTATCATCTAATGGGTATGTTTGTTTGGGGATTTTACTAACTGGTTTTGATAATTCTTTAATTTCGTTATAGCATTCACGACATATAGACGACCATTCTGATGTATCGTTTGTAATGGCATCTAATTTATCTTCCATTGATTTTGTATATTCATATGAGAACAATGAATTGTAATGTTCTAGTAAAAACTCAATTGTAAGGGTTCCAATTGGCTGCAATACTATCTTATTTTTTTCATTTCCAAATGTCTTAGTTTCAGTTGTTTCGGTTAGTTCATCATCTTCTAATTTGAAATTATTACAGTCAATATCTATACCATCTACATCTGTCTTTTTTACATAACCGCGGTCTTGTATTGTGGATACTATTGTGGAAAATGTAGATGGACGTCCAATTCCAGCAGTTTCAAGCTTATTGATTAAACTGGCTTCTGTATAATGGGTATGTTTGTTCTTCATTGACACAATACTTTCAATCCAGTTATATTTGATAGGTTTTGACACTTGCGTTTTAAAAAACATATGTAATCCATTTGCTTCATTTTGTGTATTCGTGTCTAGTTTTTTATCATTTACCGCCTTCCAACCCAAAAATATAGGGATTTCGTGAGTATATGTATATTTCGTTTTTTCAGGACCGGATATTTCAAGTGGAATTGATTTATATTTAGCTTCTGACATACAGCTTTCCATAGTGTTCTTCCATATTAGTTTATACATTGATACTAGTCTAGTATCATCTGATGATATAGATTTGGTTATTAACTGCGTGACACGTATAGCTTCGTGGGGATTATTTGCTTGTTTGTTCTCTAATTCATCTACATCACCTATGTATTTTTCACTTCCGTATTCTTCTTGAATATGTTTGGATATTTCTTGAATAAATGGTTTTGCGTATTTTGTGCTTTCAGTCCTCATATAGGTAATATAACCCGTTTGGTAGAGCTGTTGGCACAATCTCATTGTTTCACTGGGGGAAATATGTAAAATATTACTTGCTACTTGGAGCAATCTTGATGTATGAAATGGCTTAGGGGGAGATTTTGTAGTATCTCGTGGATTACATATGGTAAGCATATGTCTATGTTTGATGGATTTCTGCATATGTTCTTCTACTTCTATTTTTGTTTGGAATTCTACATTCAAATTAAAATGAATATTCTTTTCAAAAAATGAGGCAGCTGTCTTATAATATGTTTGAACGTTGTCCTTGTTTTTTCTTTCTATTTCATTGTCATACACCAACCTTAGTGCGGGAGTTTGACATCTACCTGCGGATAATGAATTTTTACTATCATTATATAAATATTTCCATAACATAGGAGATATTTTATACCCTACAATTACATCTAACACTTGACGCGCGTGTTGTGCTTTTACCAAGTCCAAGTTAATTGTAGTAGGACATTTGATAGATTTTAATAATGCGGTTTTGGTTACTTCGTGAAATATAATACGAGGAGTTGTTGTGGTTGATAATCCGAACTGTTCGCAAATATGCCAAGCAATTGCTTCACCTTCTCTATCGTCATCTGTTGCTAATATTATATTTTCTTTTGAGAACTTTGACATAGTTTGTTTCATAAATGCAATATGGTCTTTTTTGTCGGGCAATTCAGTAAATTGTGGTTCAAATGTATCTTTGGTATCTATTGAACGCAGTCCATTTACACTACGAATATGTCCCTTTGACGAAATACAACAATAATTGGTTCCAAGATAGGATTCTATTTTGGCACATTTTGAAGGCGATTCTACTATAATCAGATAGGTTGCTGAAGAAAGGTTATCAGAAGATTTTGTTATTTGTTTTTTTGTATATTTCTTGTAAATCTTTTTAGACATATTGAGAACCTTGACACTAATAATATATAATGTCTTCGTTTTATTAGGTTTTATTGTTATTAAATTGATTTAAACCTAACTATATGTATAATTATGAAACAATGCAAACATATCAACTACATATTCAAGACAGAAATTATACGAATTGGAATCTATACGATTTATCTAACAATTCTATTATTGAAAATAGAGAACAATGTAACCCATTAACCAATAAACTCTTTCACGATGATATTATTGAAATTAAAGATAACTGTATAACCAAAGTATCTGGACTTGATAATAAAATGACTATACCGGGCGTGTTAATATTGGAAGGAAATAAAACATTTGGTAGAACACCTAATAAAAAACGATTGTATTATAGATGTATTCCGGATAATAAAAATTATCCAGCATTTTTAGTTCCTTATGATATTAAAATTGGGTTCTCAAAACATCAACAAAATAAATATATATTATTCAAGTATGATAATTGGAATGGAAAACATCCATTTGGTGAATTAACTGAAGTTCTGGGGGATGTTGATAATCTGGAAGTGTTCTATGAATATCAGTTATATTGTAAAGATTTACATAGGTCTATTAAGAAATTAACGAACCAGACAACTACTTCCATTAAGAATGTCCCTATAATAGAGAACATACTACAAAATCCCAATTACCAAATTGAAGACCGAACAAATGAGTTTGTATTTTCAATCGACCCCAATGGAAGTAAAGATTTTGATGACGCGTTTAGTATTGAAACCCAAGATGATGTTTATAAGGTATCGGTCTATATTGCGAATGTATATATTTGGATGGAAGAATTGGATTTATGGAAGCACTTAACTGACCGCGTATCAACCATATATTTGCCTGATAAGAAGAGACCAATGTTACCACTCATATTATCCGATTCATTATGTAGTCTTCAAGAGAATGAATTGCGTATAGCACTAGCTATGGATATATACTTTGATAAAAATGGGAATTTATTAGAGGACCGTGAAATAGGTTATAAAAATGTAGTAGTAAAAACACGTAAGAATTATGTATATGAAGAAAAAAAGCTATTGAAAAACAACAACTATAAAGAAATGATGCATCTAACGAAATTATTGAAACCTACCGTTCAAGATAGTCACGAATTGGTAGAATATTGGATGATTCGTATGAATAAAGAAGTTGGTAAGTCTTTAAAGAAGAAAGAATGTGGGGTTTTTAGACAAGCCATCTATAAAAATGATACGAATGAAACCCACCCAGATCTTGATGATAATACATCCAGACTTATTCGTTCGTGGAATAATACAGATTGTAAATACGTATTATACGATGATGACGTTGTTCTTCGCCATGATATGATGGATGTAGGAGAATACGTTCATATTACTAGCCCTATTCGTCGCATCGTAGATTTATTAAATCAAATCATATTGTCTTCAAGCGAACAACTTATAAACGGACGCAGTATTAACGCAAACCAATTTTTAGAGAAATGGGTAACAAATATGGATGGTCTGAATCAAAATATGAAAACAATACGTAAGGTACAAACCGATTGTCAGGTATTAGAAAGGTGCACGAATAGTCCTGAACTATTGGGCGAATCCCACGAATGTATATTGTTTGGCAAAACAGAGCATTATGAAGGGATATATTCATATATAGTGTATTTAACTAATGTCAATATAATAACACGAATTAAGTCAAAAAAAGAATATCAAGACTTATCAAAACATATTTGTAAATTGTTTGTGTTTTCAGACGAAGATAACCTAAAAAATAAAATCAAGTGCGAACTACAAGAGTAAATGCTATGTATGAACCGACCATAAAAATAAAGGTGTCAAATAAAATATCTATCAAATTATTATGGTAAGTTAATCGTAAGGGTTTTGACATTCCAATATATGCTTGCCAATATTCCCATATGGTATGTATAATAAATAAGTTCAAAAAGTATGCGTTTACATTGTATCCAAGATAAATGTAAATAAGACCGAATAAGAATCCAGTAACAAAATGAACGATATGCCATATTTCTACGTAAAAACTGTAATTAGAACTTTTATATAGTAATGTATCTAATACCTTTTTTACTGGTTGTGGCACGAAAAAGTCACCACTTTTGTAAATCATCTTATGTAAGTCAACCATTATAGTATATACACAGAAAAAATACTTTTAGAATCAATATAAAAATATCCTGTCTATATATAATAATATGTATCTTGTAAAGGCTACTTTATTTATGTTGTCTGTGGCGTCACTTACAGTGAACGCTACTAACGTAGAGCGATTTGAGAACTGGGTTCGTGAATTCAGACAAGAATTCCGTAATAACGAGCACCGTGAAGGTATTATGCGTAAATGGGTTGAGAATGACAAGTTCATTGATGAGACCAATGCTAAGAATATGACTTACTCTTTAGGACACAATCAGTTTTCCGGTATGGATTCTGATGAGTTCAGTCAATATCTTGGCTATTCTAACCAAGAGGGTGTTCTTGGACGTAAGTTTAATATGGATAACTTCAAGAAGAAGTTAGATAAGACCAAGTGTCTATATGATTGTGTAAAGCATCACAAGGAAATGACTACACTAAAAACTGTGGAGTGTGTTACTGGTTGTCTTGATAGCGATGAGTTATCCGCGGTTTCTGTCCCTGACAGTGTAGATTGGGTTACTGCTGGTGCTGTAACTCCCGTTAAGAACCAGGGACAATGTGGTTCGTGTTGGAGTTTCTCTACTACCGGCGCTCTTGAGGGTGCGTTCTTCATCAAGACTGGAACACTCGATTCTTTCTCCGAGCAACAATTGGTTGATTGTGATACTCGCAAGAATGGAGGTAAGGATATGGGATGTAATGGTGGTCTAATGGATAACGCATTTTCTTGGATTGAGAAGAATGGAGGTCTTTGCACTGAATCCGCATATCCTTATAACTCTGGAACAACCAAAACTGGTGGTTCGTGTGATACTACTTGTACGGTTGTTGAGGGTAGTGAGGTTAAGGATTTTGTTGATGTTAAGTCTTCTTCTGATGAAGCAATGATGACAGCATTATCTCAGCAACCTGTTTCTATCGCAATTCAAGCCGACCAAAAGAGTTTCCAATTATACAAGTCTGGTGTATTTACCGATGCTTGTGGAACCGGTTTAGACCACGGAGTCCTTGCGGTTGGGTATGGCACTATGTCTGGTAAGGATTACTATAGAGTTAAGAACTCTTGGGGAGAGACTTGGGGTGATGCTGGTTATATTTATATGGGTCGTGGAGATGAATTTAACAATGGTAGCGGACAATGTGGTATGCTAATGCAAGCTAGTTACCCTGAACTATAAATTAATGAAAAATATACAAAAATAGATAATATATCAAAAATATAGTTGAAATATTATACGCCAATAAAAAAGGGCCCCATTACCCTATTTTTATTTTGTTTTGTGTTAAAGGTTAAATGTCATCAATATCCACCTCACCCATATTTCCTAATGAAAATGTCTCCCCGTGTTTCATTGTATTTTGTGCACCTTCCTCCTCCTCTTCTTCTATTCCGTGTGTAAAATCAAATTCATCATCATCAACCGTAATTCCTACGTGTGATAACTCATTGCGTAATCTCATAACGTTATTCATTATAATGTTTGGCATATTTTTTAGTTGGTTTATTTGAGAATCACTATAAATAGTGAGAATATCACAATTCTTTATAGGGTTTTCCCATTCACGTAACCCAATCAATACGACAGTTGATACACTTATCATATTATGTCTCTTCTGTCTTCCGCGAAATTTATTACGAATATGACCTATCAATCTTTCATTCTGCTCTGTGTAAATTTCACACATTCCATTACCGAACATCTTAGTAACACACGCTACTTCTTCTAGCGCGTCACAGGGCAAACGTAGTTTTTCATCATTCCGCTGTTGATGCTTACGTGCAAGCCCCTTTGTCTTAGTTCCTCCAGTTGTGTTCTTTACCATTGTTGTTGTGTTGTTAGTTAACTATTTGTTAGCAAATTTAGAATAATTATATTTTCAATTTTATAAAGAATGGCTTAAAATTAATATGGTGATACTATATAATATGACTTCAGAACAAAATAATCTAACCTTTTATTTAAATATATTGGAAGTGCCCGGGAAAGCAATCGTGAATACATATGTAAATGATATACATCTCCACTTGGATAAACGAGGATTAAAACATACTGTTGATATTATTACCGATGAAGATTTCTATATTAATAATACAATCACCGGAGGAAAAAGCACATTTCCATACAACCATTTCGAAGAGGCACTTAATTCTATGAGAGATGTATTACCATTTACAGGTACTACTAATACCTCCGAAAACACTGTGCCTATTCCTGATACTAATTATGACGATGAGGCTGTTACGACCGAAATAAAAGAAAAAGAAGAAGAAAAAAATCAACCATCATCTATTAATACCCTTACCGAGAATGAATTAGTTACTCGTATGCTCTCATATAACCCTTTGATTCTTGATGATACAACCAATGATAGTAAATATACTCAATCCAAATCAAAAAAAATCGCATTAGACATTCCTGACAACTATACTGGAATTATCCATATATTATTAACTATTAAGGTGAAACCATCTACTGAATTTATTTCAGGTGGCATAACACAACTTAACCAATTTTTAGAAACATACAAAAGAAAAGAGGATTAGTTATATAAGGTTACATATCAAGATTTAAATTTTTATTTTTAGATGGTAAGGGCATAGAATACAAGAAGTCATATTAAGGTGAATCGTCAGCTTCAGTTAGCTTAGGGGGTGTAGGTTCTTTTGTTTGCTTCTTCTTCGCAACACGAGGTTTCTTTTCTCCAGTAGTAGCTTTCTTTGCTCGTGGCTTCTTAGACGTCATATCTTCGGCTACTTCAATCGCAGCATTAATCTTATCAATCATAGGAGGTTCTTCGGCAACTTCACTATCATTAGTAGGAGCAATCATAGGCTCTTCAGTGAGCTCATTTGTAAGATTTTCAATGAGATTTTCTTGAGATTCATTAGTATTATCCGCGACGGGTTGCGCGTCTGTAGTAGTAGGTGTAGGTGTTGTTTCCTTCTTTGTCTTACGAGGTGCTCTTACCTTTTTAGGTTGGCTTGCCTTCTTCTTTTCTTGAATATCCTTACGCATAGCCTTCTTGTTATCTTTCTGATTATCAAAGAAGCCTTGAATAAATGTTTGCTGCTCGTCTACTGTAGCAAACATTTGAACTTGATTAAGGAAATCCTCTTTTGTAAATGTTTCCGTCTCAGACATTTGAGACATCATATAGTAGCTAAACTGAATAAACTTGGAATACTTCTCAGATAAGGCAGGAGCTCTTACTTTCTTCTCGGGAGAAGAAGACTGAGTGGTGGACGCGTTTACAGATGACATTGTTATTGGTAAGCTAGTAAGTAATACTTATTGGGTTATTTATAATTCTAAAAGTAAATGTTTTTCAATTTTATGGTTTAGTTGGATTCCAACATCACATATTTTTATAGAGAGAACGCTGAAATATTGTAAATGAATGAATAGTAGCGTGTTATTGTGTAGTGTGTGTAGTGTGTGTAGTGTGTGTGGTGTGTTGTGTAGTGGTGTGTTGTGTAGTGGTATGTCGTTGTCGTTGTCAGTATTGCCATTGCGAAGTGTATTGTGTA
>Ga0257126_1000158_pt1 | contig 57400 bp, 42 predicted proteins | sample SI060_120mmetaG_FD_190151 | JGI IMG/M metagenome (GOLD analysis project Ga0257126, IMG submission 190151) | Marine microbial communities from Saanich Inlet, British Columbia, Canada - SI060_120m | ecosystem: Environmental > Aquatic > Marine > Inlet | place: Canada: British Columbia | collected... | reverse complement strand
ACAAAGAGCGACTCTACGAAATTGGAGGAAAGCGCGTTGGACTCGTTAATAAGTGGAACGACTTAAAGTAAGATATGGAAAACCTCGTATTCTATCTTTTTGCTTTTATGGCGGTCGCCGGAGGGGTGCTTTTAGTGGCTCTCCGCAATCCGGTTTCAAGCGCGCTCGCCATGGTGCTATCCTTTGTTGGATTAGCGGGTTTATTCATCGGCCTGAATGCATACTTTGTGGGAATCGTCCAAATCCTAGTCTATGCGGGCGCAATCATGGTACTCTTCATTTTCATCATAATGCTTCTCGACCTGAACGACGAGAAGCCCGTCAAATTTAAATCTTCCTCGGTCGTCGCTGGTCTCGTTATCCCTCTCCTCTTAGTCGTTCAAATTCTTGGAGTGATTCAAACGGGATCCGAAGGAAACAGGGTTGAATTTGAGGAAATTACCAATGATTCGATGCAAAAATCGGCCGAGTATTTTACTCAACTCGATGAACATAAGATTCCATTGCCTCGCGAGAAACAGTCAGCAATCTACAAGAGTTTGACTCATGAAAAGAGCCCTAAACTTCCAGACACAAATCTTATCGGACACACCATCTTTAAGAGCTACAACTACCCTCTTCAGGTGGTAGGGGCCCTCCTCCTTGTCGCAACAATTGGCGTCGTAATCCTTTCCAAAAGGTCGAACAAGCAAGCTCCCGCTGATTCCTAACGATATTCCTTCATGGCTTCACTTAACGACTATCTTTTTGTTTCCGGTCTGCTCTTCGCGATCGGCCTCGCTGGCGTCATCGTCCGCAAAAACATCATCGTGATTTTCATGTGCCTCGAGCTAATGCTTGCCTCGGCTAGCCTTACCCTCGTGGCTTTTTCAAGATTCCACTTATTGAATGGATTACCAGATTACAACGGTCAGGTGTTCGTCTTCTTTATCATTACCGTTGCCGCCGCCGAGGTTGCTGTTGGGCTTGCGATTATCGTGGCTCTTTACCGCGCCCGCCAAACCATTAACGTCGAGGAACTTACCTCAATGCGCGGCTAACCCCACGAACTTCGAATTCTCATGGAATCACTTCCCTGGCTTATCCTCGGTCTCCCGCTTCTGACAGCTGCGGCTATTCATCTTGGACTTAAAAAGAAGCAACCTCTCTCAGCTCTCGTTTCTACGTGCTCGGCAGCGGTAACTCTCGTGCTCACCTTAGTGATCATTTCGAAAGGAAGTGATCTTGCCGGATCGTTCACTTGGGCTTCCATTCCTGGCTTCGATGGAATCGAGGTCGGTTATGAATTAAATCGACTGTCCCGAGGGATGATGCTCGTGGTCACCGGGGTTGGTTTCCTTGTCCATGTGTTTTCGCTCGCCTACATGAAGGACGATTCAGCACTCGCCCGTTACTTTTGCGGACTATCGCTCTTCATGTTCTCGATGACAGGGATCGTCCTTGCCACCAACTTCATCATGATGTTCATGTTTTGGGAATTAGTGGGCCTGAGTTCCTATCTTCTCATCGGACATTGGTATCAAAAAGACTCCGCGGCCGATGCATCAAAGAAGGCCTTCCTCACAAATCGGATTGGTGATTTTGGGTTCATGATCGGCATTCTTATCCTCTGGGGTATTACCGGGAGCTTCACCTTTAATGGCATAAGCGAGTTCTTCGCTGAAGGAGGCCACCCTAAAACTGTCGTCCCCTCCGTAACAATGTTCTCAGCTGCCATCCTTCTAATCTTCATGGGGGCCATGGGAAAATCGGCACAAGCTCCTCTTCACGTGTGGCTCCCAGATGCGATGGAAGGCCCCACTCCAGTTTCTGCTCTCATTCACGCCGCAACGATGGTTGCAGCAGGCGTTTTCATGATGGTCCGGTTCTTCAGTGCGGTTGGAATGGAGACTCTCGACTCCATTTGGGGACCTGATATTATCGCTTGGATTGGAGCGATCACTTCTCTCCTCGCAGCCCTAATGGCTACCCAACAGGATGACATCAAAAAGATCCTCGCCTATTCCACTCTTTCCCAGCTCGGTTACATGGTCATGGCCGTAGGCCTCCTGGATCCGGAAGCGGGAATGTTCCACCTCTTCACACACGCTTGGTTTAAGGCCCTTCTCTTCCTTGGCTCCGGTGCTGTCATCTTCGCCTGCCATCATGAGCAAAATATTTGGAAAATGGGTGGCTTAAAGAAGACCATGCCTGTCACTTTTCTCACTTTTGGCATTGGAACGATTGCTCTTTGCGGAGTCCCAGGAACTGCCGGGTTCTTCTCTAAAGAGCACATCCTTGAATCTGCTGCCCACAGCGGACAATGGTTTCTCTTTGGGATCGCCGCACTCGTGGCATGCCTGACGACTTTCTACATGTTTCGCCTCTTCTTCGTAGCCTTTCTTGGAAAGCCTCGGAGTGAAAATGCTGAACATGCAAAGGAGGTCGGCCCCCTCATGTCTGCTCCATTGATTGCCCTAGCACTCATGGCTATTTTTTCCGGCTATCAGTTCCTTGGGGGTGAAATTTCGCCACTTTACAAACCTTTCGAGTTCCACCCGGATGCTCCAGCGTTCATCGCTTCAATATTGGCTGTCGTGATCGGGCTCTTCCTCTCTTGGAAGCTCTATGGGAACACTGAGAATGACCCTCTTGAAAACAGAGGTATTTTTAAGCACTTCCGCAATAAGTTTTATATCGACGAAGCATACGCTAAACTTGTTGGCTACGGTCAAGACACTCTCGCCGCCTTCATCCACTTCTTTGACGAATTGATCATTAATGGTTTCATTGTTGATGGATTTTCACGAGCCGCTGGCGGCTTTGGTCGCCTCTTCGGACGACTTCAGTCCGGCAACCTTCAGGGCTACGCCGTCCTCTTCGGTATTGGCGTTCTTTTAGTCATTTATCTTACGGTCTTTGTTTCATGAGCATCATCCTCATCCTCATCCCACTCCTCGCTGCCTTCGCTATTCTAGCCGGGCTCGGTAAAGCGAAGTCGATTGCAACGATCGCTGCCACTGCCAACCTCGTGCTTGGACTTGGCACCGTTTTTTGCTGGAAGGCCTCAATCTGGGATCTCTCTTGGGAGGTTCTCTCGAAACCAAGCATCCATCTCTCTCTTGGCTTCTACGATGGAATGAGCCTAGTAATGGTTATCCTGAGCGTGCTGGTTCTTTTCACAGCAGTCATGTCTGGCAAGTGCCCTGAGGGACGCGAGAAACTCTGGTTCTCATCGATTCTTTTCATCGGAGCAGGTGGATTGGGCGCATTTCTATCCACTGATCTATTTTTCTTCTACGCCTTTCACGAGCTAGCTCTTATCCCAACATTTTTGATGATAGGAATCCTAGGCTCTGGCGACCGAAAAAATGCGGCCTGGAAGATCACGATCTATCTCGCTTTGGGTTCTATCATTCTCTTAGCAGGCCTAATTTGGCTTGTTTCAGCGAGTGGTTCAGACACCTGGCTTTTCGACGATCTTCTCGCCTCCTCAATCTCAACGGATGCCCAATCAGGAATCGCGGCCCTTCTAATCGTAGGCTTTGGAGTTCTGATCTCTCTCTTTCCCTTTCATTCTTGGGCAGCTCCCGCATATGCCTCAGCACCAGCTCCAGTTGCGATGATCCACGCCGGCGTTCTTAAAAAATTCGGCCTCTATGGTTTAATCAGACTCTACCCGATAGTTTCGACTGGAATGCAAGATTGGCTCGTTTGTCTCATCGTTCTTCTTCTCTGTAATATTCTTTGGGTGGGATTCGTGACAATCAACCAAAAGCGTCTTGATATGATCCTTGGAAATTCCTCGGTGATGCACATGGGGTATATTTTCTTAGCTTTCGCGGCTTTGATTGAAGCCGGAAGCTTTGAAGCCAATCCGCTCGCCAAGCCTGCCGCAGTGGTTTTGATGTTCGCTCACGGGATCAGCATCGCACTCCTCTTCATGCTCACCGACACGATTCGAAGGAAGACTGGGACGGTTGAACTCGCTGAACTGGGAGGTCTCGCTAAAGCCGCACCACGCCTCGCTTTTCTTTTCGGTCTTGCCGGAATGGCATCAATTGGACTTCCAGGTTTGGCAAACTTTTCCGGCGAAGTCCTAGTGTTCCTTTCGGGATTTAACAACTACGATGGCGGGTGTCTCGGCTATGTCCAAACCGCGACTATTCTAGCTCTCTGGGGTGTTGTTATAAGTGCCGTTTACATGCTGAGAGCTTATCGCCAGACCTTCCAAGGACCACCGGTTAGCCACACCAGTTCTGAAAGCGTTAGGGACTTTGGGCCCTTTTGCCAAATCCCGGCAGGGATCCTTGCCATCTCACTCCTTATCGTCGGTCTTTACCCAAACTCACTTCTACAGTTCCTCGATGAACCCGAAGCTGCCAGTTCAGAAACCGAACAAGCTTCCAAATAACTTTCCAAAGCCCGCCTCCAATGCCTTCCTACTTGCTAGAAATCATCGTCCTTCTCGGCGGATTGGTCCTGCTTCTGCTAGAAGCCTTCACTTCCCCGAAAAGAAAATCGTCGATCGCGATCGGAGCGATCTCAGTCCTCTGTTTTTCCTTAATCCTTCTGTTTTTCGCAGACAAGGGCTTTGGTGATGAAAATGTCGAGCTAACAAGATTTTACGCATTTGATCCATTAGCAAGGTTCTTCAAGCTCTTCACGATCATCGCGACGATTCTAGCCCTCCTCCTTGCACTTGATCACCGTAAGGTCCTTTCAAAGTTCACCGCTAACCCAGGCTCTGAAGACGGGACTGGTGAATACTATTGCCTCTTTCTTTTTGCCTGTGCCGGAATGATGTGGATGGCATCGGCAAAAGATCTCGTCTCACTTTTTGTCTCACTCGAACTGACGACAATTACATCGTATATCCTGGTCGGCTACATGAGACGAAACGTCGGCTCACTTGAGGCCGGCGTGAAATTCCTGATCCTTGGAGCTCTTTCAACAGGGTTTCTGGTTTATGGCATTGCATGGATCTATGGCGCGACGGGGACAACAGATCTTGCTTTGATTAGCGACCGTATTACCGACCAAAATTCCACCTATCTACTTTTCGGCCTCGCCCTTATTCTCATTTCCCTGGCATTTAAGGTTGGCGCGGTTCCGATGCATCTCTGGGTCCCCGACGTTTACCAAGGTGCTCCAACCCCAACCACCGCTTTCCTTTCTGTTGCCTCTAAGGCTTCAGGTTTTGCGATTGCTATTCGGGTTACCGAGCCCTTCCTGAACAGCGGGACTGAACTTGCAAGCAAGACGACCTTTATCTTAGCTATCCTTGCTGGAGCTACCATTCTCTTCGGTAACCTCGCAGCGATTCCACAGAAAAACTTTAAGCGCCTCCTCGCATATTCCTCAATCGCAAATGCAGGTTTCATCTTGCTTCCAATAGCAGCGTGGCAAACTGCCACTGATGAGCTCACCTCAAAACAAGTCGTCGCTTTTTATCTCACGATATACCTCATGATGACTTTCGCCGCATTCTTCATTCTGGCCGTAATTCATCGAAATACGGGTTCGGATGAGATTTCGGCTTTTGAAGGTCTGGGCAAAAGGCACCCACTTCTCGCGTTCATGACTGCGATAATCATCGGCGCCCTCGCCGGACTTCCTCTCACAGCAGGTTTCTGGGGCAAATTCCTCGCTTTTAAGACGGCAATTGATGCCGAACTTTGGTTTCCAATCTCAATTGGATTTATTGGAGTTGCGGCAGGATTTTACTACTATTTCCAAATCATTCGCGCGATGTATTGGCGAAACTCACTGGAATCCGACCCCATCGAAATTAGACCAATCGCCTTCCGCTCAATTGCCGGGCTAACTTGTTTGGTGGTCGTCTTGGGATTATGGCCCCAGCCGATCTACTGGCTTCTGCAAAATATCAGCTGAGTGCCTGCTCCTTATTTCCAACTAAAAAGCCCCAACTGTATCCAGTCGGGGCTTCCCTTTAAGGGAAAATCTTATCGCTAGCCTTAATCAGGCAATTCCGAGACGGGAAGATTTGTTACCTCATCACGGTAAGATTCGGCGAGAGGAGTGCTAAGATACCGCTCAGTAGACGAGCACCCGATTGTTACAATGCGCTTCCCTTTGAAGCTATCTCTCGCAGCGACTTTCAGCGCCGAAGCGACATTAGCTCCAGTAGAAATTCCTGCTGGAAGACCTTCAAGCTGAGCCAGCTTCTGCGCCATCTCAAAAGCCTCTTCATTTGTTACAGTGATAGCCTCATCTATGATCGAGGTATTCAAATTTCCAGGTATAAACCCGGCTCCAATCCCCTGAATCTTGTGAGGACCAGGAGCTCCACCACCAATTACCGGGCTATTCTCTGGCTCAACCGCAATTACCTTAAAATCAGGATTACGATCTTTAATCACTTCCCCAACCCCCGAGATAGTTCCCCCCGTGCCAACTCCGGCGACAATCGCGTCAATATCACCATTGGTGTCACGCCAAATTTCCTCAGCAGTTGTCTCTCTGTGGATTTGCGGATTGGCAGGATTATCAAACTGACTGGGACCGAAGCTATTCTCAGTTTCGGCGAGTATCTGCTTCGCCTTAGCAATCGCCCCGCCCATCCCACGCGGCCCTGGAGTGAGAACGATCTTCGCCCCGAGGCTTCGTAGAAGAATTCGGCGCTCGATCGACATCGTTTCCGGCATCGTCAAAATGCACTCATAACCTTTAGCACGAGCAACGAAAGCAAGGGCGATCCCTGTGTTTCCAGAAGTCGCTTCGATAATTGTTCCGCCTGGCTTAAGAACCCCATTTTTTTCGGCATCCTCAATCATCGCTTTTCCAATACGATCTTTGACGCTAAACAGGGGATTGAAAAATTCCGCTTTAACGAAAACTTCGCAATCAAGCCCTTCGGTGACAGAATTTAATTTAATCAGTGGAGTGTTGCCGACGGTATCGACAATATTTTCAGCAATGCTCATTTTTTTCTTAGTTAGATTTGATAATCAATTTGTCCAGAATCTTGGTGAAGTCCACATTCATATTTAGTTCCGCCAAAGCGGGTATCTTCAGCAGTCTCTCCGACATTTGGTTTCCGAGTCGAATGCCAATCGCCCATCGTTAGAAATCCCTGTTTTTCAAGGGGGTGCCGAGGCAGATCGTGTTCATGGTAATACGCTTCCAACTGGGCATCCACCCAATCTAGGATCGGATAAACTTTCATGGTTGCCTTTTGCTTTTCGGCAAAAGAACGACCGACCCTTGTCGACGATTGGCTACGACGGAGACCACTCATCCAAACGTCGCCACCAACCTTGGAGAGAGCACGGTTCATAGGTTCAACCTTATTTAACAAAGCATACTTTTTGTTCCCTTCTGCTCCCTGCTCCCAGAGCTTACCATAAAGAGCTTCTTGACGAGCAGCTGAAATAGCGGGGTTGAAAACACGAATATCTAATTCCCAGTCTTCGATAAATGATTGGGAAAACTGGTAGGTTTCAGGAAAACAATATCCGGTATCGACAAAGATAATCGGAATATCCGGTGCGTGCTTCCTAATCAGATGCAGCATTGCCGAGGCCTGAAGTCCAAAACTGGAACTTGCGACCAATCGCGACCCATAAATCTCTTTCAACTGGAGGATTCGTTCGTGCGCTTTTAGGGGTTCCAAATGTGCCGATAATTCCTCTGGCGTAGGATCGGCATTCGGGGATTTTCCTGCGGGTGAATGAGTGCTCTTCATACAACCTCATGCTCCTTGTGAACCTCACTCCCGTGAGTAACCTCGTGAATTATTCCGACGCGAATGACAAAATCACCAAAAGACTCTCCAGTTTGTCGCTCGGTAGAATAGCGAGTGAGAATTGGACGCAAGAGCCCTGCAATCTCATCGCCCTTTGCACTCCGCTTCCAGATCCCACCAATACGATTTCCAGTGAAGCCTCCACCCAAGTGGATGTTATATTTTCCAGGGGCACGGCCAACAAAAGCGATCTCGGCAATATAAGGGCGAGCGCAACCATTCGGACAGCCCGTCATACGGATTGTGATAGCATCTTGGGTGAGACCTACTTCATCAAGGATCTCTTCAATTTCATCCATCAAGCTGGGTAGATAGCGCTCGCTCTCAGCCAACGAAAGACCGCAGGTCGGGAGCGCCACACAAGCCATCGAGTTAAGACGGGCCGCAGAACGTTTCTGGTTTCCGGCAATTCCATATTTTCCGATCAAAGTATCGATCATGGTTTTCTCTTCGGAATCGACTCCCGCAATGATGATGTTTTGATTTGAACTCAGACGCATATCACCTTTGTGCACTTTGGCGATCTCACGAAGTCCAGTTCGAAGTAAATAGCCTTCCTTATCGAGCACTCGACCGTTCTCTACAAAGATCGTCAATTGGCTCTTACCATCCTCAGTCTTTACCCAACCGTAAGTATCACCATTACTCTTGAATTCGAAGGGGCGTGCTTCATCAATTTTGTATCCGAGGCGGCTTTCGATCTCGTTCTTGAACCACTCAATTCCCCGATCATCGATAGTGTATTTTAAACGGGCGTGCTTCCTTTCGGTACGATCACCGAAATCCCGTTGAATTTTCACAACCTCCTCGGAAACCTCAACGGCCTTATCAACCGGGATGAATCCCAGAATATCAGCAATTCTCGGGAAAGTCTTCTCCTGACCATGATGCATTCCCATTCCGCCACCAACCGTGACGTTAAAACCCACTAATTTTGAATCCTCCTCGATCGCAATGAATCCAAGACACTGGGAATAAATGTCGACGTCGTTACTGGGAGGAATCGCCATGCAAATTTTAAACTTTCGTGGCAGGTAGGTTTTGCCGTAGATCGGTTCGACTTCTCCTTCAGAACTTTCAACCTTTTCACCGTCTAGCCAAATCTCGTGGTAGGCACCAGTCGCTGGCGTCAGGTGATCGCTTATTGCTTGAGCAACCTTGAGCGTTTCTCCATGAATCGACGATAGAGCTGGATTCGGGTTGCACATAACATTGCGATTCACGTCTCCGCAAGCCGCTATCGTGTCCATCGCAGTGTCGTTAATCTCTTTGATCGTTTGCTTCAGATCCCTTTTGATCACACCATGCAGCTGATAGGCTTGGCGGGTCGTTAGTTTGAAGTTTTCGTTTCCATAGTCGCTTGCCATCCGGTCCATCTCTAACCACTGGGCCGTTGTGGAAACCCCACCCGGAACTCGCACACGGATCATAAAACTAAAGGCTTTCTCGAGCCCGGCACGTTTGCGCTCGATACGCACATCGCGATCATCCTGCTGATAAGTCCCATGGAATTTGAGTAACTGCTCATCATCCTTAGAGACGAATTCCGTAGATTCGTCAGCCAATCCGTCAGCAATGGTCCCTCGAAGGTAATTACTTGCGGTTTTAATAGACTCGTTTTTCGAAAGTTTAACTTCAGACATTTAGTTTTGAGGTTCCTTTTTTATTCCTGATCAACCCGATCTTCTTTATCAGGTTTTCTCGCAGGGAAGTTCGCCCGAAACCCCGCTGGATGCAATTAAAAAAAAGGGCCTAATGATCAAGATTGACGAACGACATCACCCTTCTTTTCATTCCGGAGATGCTGAAGCTGATCTCCAATCTATTCCTTCTTTTTCCAATTGTTGTCCTTACCTCATGCGTAGAAGGCGACGAAGAAGTTTGGATTAATGATGATGCCTCCGGAAATATCGTTGCGACCTATAGGCTACCAACGATCGCACTCCGCCAAATCGGAGATCCCGACGAGTTCATCAAAGCACTCAAACTCATTGACGAAAAAGAGGTGATGATTGAGATCACAGACCTCTCTTTCGAATTGAAATCAGGAAGAGCTATCTTCCACCTTGAAGCCAAATTTGAAGATGCCCGTGAACTTCTCTCTATCACTGAACGGAACAAACCGGTCTTTTCCAAACAAACCAAAACTGATCAGAAATACCTCGATAGCATTCTAGGGGATATTAATTTTCGTTTCGACGGAATTACCCCTGCTTTTGATCGGCTTGTAATTCCATCCAAGATCTTCCCTTCAATGGTGAAGAAAAGACCGAAGATGCTTGGTTCAGCTGCCTTCAGGTATTGCATTCATATGCCAAGAAAGATCAAAAGAACCAACGCCCACATAATAAGTGATGATCGCAAAACCGTCACTTGGATCTTCAAACTCAAAAATCATTTCGAAGAACCGATTAGCATGAACCTGAAAGCCGAACTCCCTTACAGGAACTGTTCCATCATCATTTTAATCGTAACATCCGCACTCTGGCTAACCTTAAAAAGGAAGGGGCGACAAAGGCACTAGATCCCAATCACTGCTGACCGACTCATCAAGTCAACCTCCTTGCATCGACAATCGCAGTATCGACCGATTCTCTCTTCACAATCCTCGCAAAGGAGAATTTGGGCATTACAGGGCATCCAAGCACAATTACGGTATCGGATACTTGGGACTCCACAACTACGGCATTTTGAGACAAGCTTGGCTCCCTCGGTCTGATTTACCGACACACTCAATCTCTCATCAAAAACGTAGCACTCACCCTCATAACCTTCCCCCCGAACTTCTTCATCTTTTCCGTAGGTTACGATTCCTCCATCAAGCTGAAACACATTATCGAATCCTTCATTCAAAAGAAACCCACTGAATTTTTCACAACGAATCCCACCCGTGCAATAAGTTAGAATTTTTTTACCTTCTAACTCAGACCGATGATCCCGAATCCACTTTGGAAGATCCTTAAAACTGGGCACTTTAGGAAGAATCGCCCCTTCAAAGTGCCCAATCTCCCACTCGTAGTCATTTCGAGCGTCGAGTAAGACCACATCATCCGCCTTCATGGCCTCCCGCCATTCCAAGGGCTTAAGATGAGATGCAGTGAGATCAACGGGGTTAAAATCCTCTTCGCCCAATTCCAAAGTCACCACCTCATTACGGACTTTAATTGAAAGCTTAGGAAAGACATGCCCCTCTTCCGGGTCAATCTTCCAAGCAATCCCAGCCATAATTGGGTCCTTATCAAGGGCCTGGCGATATTTAGCACAATTTTCCTTTGTTCCCGAAACAGTCCCATTCAGGCCCTCGGTCGCGACCACAATCCGACCACGAAGCTCTAATTGCTGGCACAAACGACGATGATCCGCTGCGAAAACATCAGGATCATCCAACCGGGCATATTTATAAAAAAGAAGAACTTCGTAGGGAGCAGTCATCGACAAAGAGCATGATGCCAAAAATCAGCCAATAAATCCAGCGAAGCTCGTTATCTTTTTATCCGAAATAAAACTCACAAATTGAGCCAGTCCATACGCTTGCCAAAGGAGGTTAGAAATGTAGTGTTTTTAGTCACCTAAATGAGGTGGCTAATCTTTGACTCATAGAAGAACAACTTGCCTGTCTCGCCTTCCACTCCAGAACATTTCAATTAATCCTCTTTACCCTTGCCGACCAAATGACGAACGACAAAAAAAACCGGCGTTCCGCCCAAAAAAAGACAATCAAAAAATCAGCGACAAAGAAAAAGGCTGTGAAGACCGCTACAAAGAAGAGGGTCGTAAAAAAAGTAGCTCCAAAAAAGATCGCCGTGAAGAAGATCGCAAAAAAGAAGGTTGCCGCCAAAAAATCAGCAGCAAAGAAGAAGGCAACCACAAAGAAGAAAGACACCTGGAAACCTGCTCACAAAGTTGCCCGCAGAAAGGTCACTCCTCCAAGCCCTACTTCTAAAAAAGCGACTAAAAAGAAGGCAGCGAAGAAGGCCTCCGCTAAGAAACCAATTGCTGCAAAAAGCGTGGCTAAAAAATACACCCCAGCCACACCGCCAACCCAGCGAAAGATCAATCGAAAATTGGTTCATTACATCGTAAATCTGCCTCCAATTGTTCCTCCTGTTAAGCTTACTCGTGTTGAACCTATAGACACGACTGTCTCCTCCCCACCTCTCACAGCTGAAGCACCAAGCTCGAGCTCGGAAGTCAAAACATCGGCCCCAGAACCTAAAAAAGATGAAACGACACAAACTCCTGTGAAAATTTCTAAGGACCTAGCCACCGCTCAAGATCCGTCTCACAGCTCACTCACTTCGGACGATGTCACTGCAGTTGACGAACTTGGGAAAAAGTATCAAGAACTGAAAACTGAGCTTGGAAAAGTCATCATTGGCCAGGAATCCGTTATCGAAGAACTCGCAATTTGCCTCTTTGCCCGTGGCCATGGTCTATTGATGGGGGTCCCTGGACTCGCCAAAACCTTGTTGGTTTCCTCGATTGCCGAAACCTTGCATCTTGGCTTCAACCGAATTCAGTTCACTCCCGACCTCATGCCGGCCGATATTTCAGGGACTGACATTATTCAAGAACATGGCGAGACTGGAAAACGTGAGTTTGAATTTGTCAAAGGCCCCGTCTTTTCCAACATCGTCCTCGCTGACGAGATCAACCGAGCGCCCGCCAAAACCCAGTCCGCCATGCTTGAAGCCATGCAGGAACGTCACGTGACCGTTCTTGGAAGAACTTATAAACTCGACGCTCCATTCTTTGTCCTCGCGACTCAGAACCCGGTTGAGCAAGAAGGAACATACCCCCTTCCAGAGGCACAGCTTGACCGATTCATGTTTCTTATCAACGTGGAATATCCAAGCGCTCAAGAGGAAAAACGAATTGCCCGCGAAACAACCGGGGTTGATAAAGAACCTCTCAATCCCTTGCTTACCGGGGAGGAAGTTTTAAAATTCCAGAGCCTAGTTCGCCGAGTTCCAGTTCCAGATCATATTTATGACTACGCAGTCGAGATCGTTCGCCGAACCCGTCCCGACGGTCCGGAAGCTCCTGAATGGATTAAGGAATACGTCGGCTGGGGTGCAGGACCTCGAGCCGTCCAATATCTCATTCTCGGATGTAAGGCCCGAGCAGCATTGCGCGGCACCTACATGGCCTCTTTGGATGATATCGAGGCTGTCGCGAGCCCAGTCCTCAGCCACCGTGTCCTAACCAACTTCGCCGCTGAATCACAAGGCATGACCTCCAAGAAAATCGTCGCTCGTCTCGTCGAGGAGATGCGCGATGATGTCTAGACTGCCTGGCCAATGTCTTCATTTTTGCAGTTTTCCCAAGGGAGCAAGAACAATCAAGCTTCAGTGGCACCACAAGCTGGGCGATCAATTCCAAATCGAAATTTCAAACGTTTCAAAGCACTCTAAAAAATGAAATACGATTTTCTAGACACTGAGGTTCTTGCCCGTCTTGGCGCAATTCCTCTCGAGTCTCGCACCCCAATGATCGGGAACGTTGCTGGGCGGCACCGCTCGCCCCACCGAGGATCATCAGTAGAATTCGCAGAATACCGCAAATACGTTCCCGGCGATGATACTCGTCGCCTAGATTGGAAGGCGTATGCGCGGTCAGATCGTTATTATATTAAGGAATTCGAAGCTGATACAAACCTTCGTGCCTATTTTGTCGTCGATTCATCAGGATCGATGAATTTCTCATCCGGTGATCACCCAACTAAAATCGACTTCGCACGAAAAGTTGCAGCTACCCTTTCCTACCTCATCGTCAATCAAGGCGATTCGGCTGGATTGAGCTGCTGCAACGAAAAAATCCACCTCGAAATTCCGCCCAGTCGTCGAGCTGCCCAGCTACAGACAATTTTCGAATCCCTCCAAAACCTTGAGCCCACCGGTGACACCGGTCTTGTCGACGCCCTCCATCAGATCGCGGAAAAAACTCAACAACGGGCACTCGTGATAATCCTCTCAGACCTTTTTGCCGATACCGAGGCACTTGGCGATGCCCTTCAACACCTTCGATTCAGGAAACACGACATCGCGGTCTTTCACCTCCTCGACCCACAAGAGGTGGAATTCCATTTTGAACGTCCGCACCGCTTTGTTGACCTCGAGGACAGCACCACTGTAATTGCGGAACCCAATCTCATCGCAGACGAATACCACGCCGCTTTAAAGCAATTCCTAAATAAGGTCGAAAGTAAGTGCCACGACGTTTACGCTGATTACCACCTCTTTCAGACGAGTGCCAACTACGAGGAAATTGTCTCCAACTTCATCACGACTCGCCTTCATTCCAAACGCTAGAATCAAGCCTTGAGCCTAAGCTTTCTCTCACAATCGATCCTTTGGGGGCTGTTCGCAGCCTCCATCCCAGTGATCATCCACCTGCTCAACCGACGGCGCTTTCGCATCGTCGATTGGGCGGCCACAAGCTTTCTCTTGAAAGCTTCCCGTGAATCACGTGGAAAAAAGAAGCTTAAACATATCCTCATTCTGATTTGTCGAACCTTAGCAATTGCCGCTCTTATTTTTGCGGTTGCCCGGCCACTCTTGGGAGGATTTCTCGGATCAGGAAGCGGATCAGTAGGGACCGTAATTCTTGTTCTTGATCGCTCTGCGAGCATGGAGACTAAAGCAGAGAGCGGAGCACAATCTTACCGCCAAGCTGTCATTACACGGGTCTCGGAAGCCGTCGAAAAAATGGGCTCTCCCCGCTTAATTCTCATCGATAGTGCGAGTGGGGATATCCAAGAAGTCCCCTCCCCCGATGCTCTCCCAGACCTTTCGACTACTTTTGCTACCGACACCCAGGCCGACATTCCGACCTTATTAACTAAAGCGATTGATTACATTGACGAAACTAATCCGGGCCAGACCGAAGTCTGGCTTGCCTCCGATATGCAGCGGGGGGACTGGCGGCCCACTGACTCAAGATGGAATGCAGTTCGCGCCGGACTCGAAAACCTTCCCAGCGAAACAAAGCTTAGGGTTCTTTCATCAGGCAGCAAACTTGCTCAAAACGTAGCAATCGAACTCGTCGCTTCCCGCCGTGTAGAAGACAATCTTTTCCTTGATCTCAAATTAACACGTAGCAAAGGCGATGGAACCTCCACCGTCCCAATCACTTACTCCCTTAAGGGGGCTCGTTCAGCCGAGCGCGTCACGATGATTGGCCAAGAGCTTCGCTTTCAAAAACGTCTCCCGCTTGGCACAGCCGATATTGAGGGTAGCGGGTGGATCGGAATCCCTTCCGATAACAATCCGCGCGATAATAGTGTTTTCTTCGCGTTTGGCGGCAAAGAACCTGTCAAATCGTGGATCGTTTCAGAAAAGCCTTCAGGGAACACGGCCAACTACCTTCGCAAAGCAGCAGCACCCGATGGCTTTAATCGCTATAGTTGTGAAATTGTCGCCCTCACCCAAACGACTAAAATTGACTGGTCGACCGCCTCACTCATTGTCTGGCAAGCTCCGATCCCAACCGGCGCTGTTGCTGCCCAACTTAAAGAATTTGCAGCATCGGGAGGCTCTATCATTTTCTTCCCACCAGAAAAGCCATCCAAGAAAATCATTTTCGGGACATCCTGGGGGGTGATTGAAGACGCTCCGGCTGACGAGTATTTCATCAACGGATCATGGATCAAGGATGATGGCCCTTGGCGAAATAGCCTGAGCGATCAAAAAATGCCAATTGATCAAGTCCGCGGGGTCAAGCGCTGCAGCATTCAGGGTGATGGCACCTCCCTTGCTGAATGGGACGACGGAACTCCTCTCCTTTACCGCCAACTAGAAGGTCTCGGGACCGCAATCTTCATCAATACTCTTCCCGATGATCGTTGGTCTAATCTCGAGTTTGTTGCTCTCCACCTCGTGGCTGTTCAGCGCCTCCTTGAAAAAGGCACTGACCGACTCCACGCCGGTTATCGCGCGATTGCTGGAAGTGAAAAAGCTAAGCTCCGTGGCGATGAAGTTCGCGATCGCCTCGATGCTTTTGAGGACTATGAACCAGCTCTTGGGGCATATCGCGCCGGAGTCTATCGCCTTGGCGAAAGGGTAATAGCCGTTAATCGGCCCGCCGCGGAAAACTCCCCCCTCCGCGTTAACGGGGAAGCTCTCGACACCCTCTTAGAAGGAACTTCTTACTCACTCTTTGAAAGCACAAAGGATGACGATAATCTCGTCTCTCCGGTTTGGTGGGCTTTCCTCATAACGGTTCTCTTCTTTCTGCTTGCTGAGGCAATCCTCTGCTTGCAACCCAAATTAACTGGACCGCCTGCTCTGAGCACCTCAAAAACGTCTCCCGCCTCGTGAATCATTTCAATCTCGGCCCACTCCACTTCCAGGCACAAACTTGGTTGATCGTCTTGGTGGTGATCGTCCTTACTGCGACGATCACTCTAGGAGTCATAGCGACGCGTCGATCAACCCGCCCCAATCGCACTGGCTCTCTTGAGGGCCTCCGACTTCTATGCGTTCTCTTTGTTTGCACAATGTTACTTGGACCCGAATGGCGCACGGTTCAGGAGTCTGACCTCCAGCCCGAAATTGCTATCGTCTGGGATGAATCAATCTCAATGGATACCGAAGACGCTAGGCGGCCAGAGTCCATGGCAGGATCCGAAACAATTTTAACCCGTCGCGAATTAGTTAAACGCCTAGTCGATTCTAAGTTTTGGGAAACCTTTGAAGCGGAAGGTAAAAACCGTGTCACCACGGCATCTTTCGGTGCACCCTCACCTGATGCCGATATCATCGAGTTAGCGATGAGTGGCACAGACATTAACGAAGCTTTGGGCAATTCTTTGGCTAATGGCCAGAATCTGAGAGCTGCTATTTTCTTGGGTGATGGCGATTGGAACCTCGGAACTTCACCCGTCGGTGTTTCCCAACAATTCCGTCTCAAGGGCGTTCCGATCTACACCCTCGCGATGGGAAACAATAAAAGAGTTCCCGACTTAGAACTCACCTCGGTTAACGCTCCGACTTACGGCATCATCGGCGAGAATGCCCAAATCCCTTTTACTATCGAATCATCGCTTGCTCGTGATGTTCGCTCCCAAATTCGCATCAAAAGCGACACCGGAGCAGAACGCTACAAAGACATAACGATTCGCGCCAACAGCACCCACTACGATTCACTTCTCTGGCGAGTCGAAAAGGAGGGCGCCTCGACGCTCTCTATTTCTCTTCCAGTTTCGAATGGCGAGCTAATTGAAAATAATAATTCGCGTGACTTTGTCATCAGTGGCAAACCTGAATCGATCCGAGTTCTAGTCATTGAAAGCTTACCTCGTTGGGAGTATCGATTCATTAGAAATGCACTTTCACGAGATCCTGGAGTAACCGTGGATTGCCTTCTTCTCCATCCAGATCTAGGGAGGGGCGATGGGCCCGACTACATCCAAGAATTCCCCGAAAAACTAGAAGACCTTCAAAAGTATGATGTTGTTTTCATCGGCGATGTTGGAGTTGGAGAAGGCCAACTCACTGTTGAACAGGCCAACCTGATTGAAGGTCTCGTTAAAAGCCAGGCCAGCGGAGTTGTCTTCATCCCCGGCGCCAAAGGAAACCAGTTCACGCTCTCCGAATCAAATCTTGGTGACCTAATTCCTGTGATTCTCGACCAAGATAAAAAAGAGGGCCTCTCAGAATCCGTCGAAACAACAATGCGCCTTACTCCTGAAGGGGAAAAATCACTCCTAACAATGCTGGGAGAGAGTGAGGCACAAAATGAAACAATCTGGCGGAATCTCCCCGGCTTCTACTGGCAAGCCCCAGTAGTTCGCGCGAAAGCAGGTTCGACGATTCTTGCTGAAAATGAAGCCCGAAGAAATGCCTACGGGAGACTTCCAATCATTGTCACCTCGAGGGCAGGTTCAGGAAAGGTTCTCTACATGGCCATCGATTCCGCGTGGCGCTGGCGCCGCGGTGTTGAGGATCTTTATCATTATCGCTTCTGGGGACAGGTTGCACGCTGGATGTCCTACCAACGGAATATGGCTGCGGGAGAACGGATACGACTTTTCTACACCCCCGAGCGGCCGAAACCTGGGGACTTTGTTTCCCTCTCGGCCAATGCTTTTGATTCTAATGGAGCGCCACTTAATGATGGTGTTCTACAAGTCGACCTCACGGCACCCAACGGTCAGATTAAACGAATCGAACTTGTGAAAGAAGAAGGAGCCTGGGGAAGCTTCTCCGGACGCTTCAAAATCTCCCAACCAGGTGAATGGAATCTCAACACATTTATCCCTGAAGAACCGGCCGCAGCAATCGAAGCTAAGATCATTTCCCAAACCGACGCCATCGAGAAGACGGGACGACCGGCTCGCTTTGAGGTTCTCCAAGAAATGTCGAAGATTTCAAGGGGCCGCATGGTTACGGCCGAAAAAATCGATGAACTAGTGAAGGAAATTAATGCCCTTCCAGAGCCTCAGCCATTAGTCACTTCTATCAAGCTCTGGGCTCATTGGCTTGCGCCTGTAATCTTGATCACACTCCTCTCGCTGTTCTGGATCGGCCGGAAACTCAACGGCGCCTTCTAAAAAGGGGCGGGTTTCCCAAATCGCGCCTCAGAGTTAATCATTTCGGACACTACCGCTTCCCACGAATAAGAAGTTCCCCTTCAACGTCTTCTTTAAAGTTTCCTAGATAGGCATATTCAACACTTTAAACCTCGTCACCTATCTGCTCATTTAAACGATTGGGAAGACCTTTAATCTAGTTTTTAGCAAAAAGACGTAAGATAGGATAATCCTAACTTTTAAAAAGAGGCGGAACTCAAGTATTCTTGAGCAACTTTCCTCGCCGAATAGGGTTTCATGACTTAGACTGCAAAAGATGTCGCCCCGTTTCATCATCGCCACTCTCACTCTGATTATCGGACTGCTTGCAGGGTGGCTCCTGTTTCAGACACAGGAACAGCCTGAAGACTACAAAGGCGCCAAGAACTCGATTCAGGTGCCATTAGAATACGTTCCTTCAAATCCCATCAGCGATCGTCAGAAGAACAATAGAAATTCCGATCGAAATACCAATTTCGACCCCAACGCAATTCCATACGAGAGAGTCGTTGCTTTTTCGAGCGAGGAAGCCTTCCGCAATTTCCTCAAAAAACTCGCAGCCAGCAGAGTTCGTAACAAAGGGACAATCGACTCATTGCGCGCTGTTCGGATCGGCTTTGATTCACTCACCGATCTTGATTCTTTGGGACTAGAACCCGAGGATGTCGAATTTAATTATCCTGTCCTCATTCCTGAACTTCGCGAAGTTGAGCCCCAGCAAGGGGTGGTCGGGTTTGGAAATGGCGCTCTAGATTTCCTTGGGATTAGCAAAAATAATTCGGAATGGGGTCGAGGCGTAAAGATTGCCGTCATCGACACCGGAATTGAGCCCCATCTCGCTCTAAACGATAATATCCAGCACATCAATCTTATTGAACTAAATGACGGAGAAAACCCAAACAGTCACGGGACTTCGGTAGCCTCTCTCATCGCAGGACAGCATCCCAATATGCGGGGAGTTGCGCCCCAAGCTGAACTCATTTCTGTTCGAGTCGCTGACGAAACTGGCGTTTCAAGTTCGTTCTTACTTGCACAAGGAATCATTGCTGCTGCAGATGCTGGAGCCCAACTCATCAACATTTCGATGGGCTCCTCAAGTGACAGCACCTTGGTTCGTCAGGCTGTCGATTATGCGATTGAACAAGGCTCCGTTATTTTCGCCTCTTCAGGGAATGATGGAACACAACAAGCATCTTACCCAGCCGCTGATCCCGATGTCTATTCTGTTGGCGCCATTGATGCTAACGGAACCCACCTCAATTTCTCAAACACTGATGAAAACTTAGCTTTCACGGCTCCCGGCCTTGAAGTTCAGGCCGCCTTCCCAGGAGATAACGTTACATCCTTTACCGGAACGTCTGGCGCGGTAGCATTCCCAGTCGGCGCGGTGGCCGCTATCATGTCCGAGAGCCAGCAATCAATCAGTGCACAACAAGCTGTTTTGATCCTCCAAAACCATAGTAATGAGGCCGGCCTTCCGGGAGCCGATAATCAATTTGGAATTGGTATCATTGACGTCGGTCGCGCCATCAACAGGAACACAAGCGGTATCGTGGATGTCGCAGTCGCCTCACAAACCTACCTCCTCCCTACTGCTGACAGCTCCGCCTCTGGACTTCAGGTTAGTGTGGAGAATCGCGGCACAGAAACCGTCTTCCAATCCACCGTCGATATTCAAATTGGAAACGACTACTTCCCCTATACTATTCAAAAGCTGAATCCGAACGAGCGCACCGTGATTACCATTCCATCAGGTCTCAGCCAACTCAGGGCTGATGCGCAACTAGAAGTTTCAGCACATATCAATCTGCCAAATGGACAAAGCGATGCAAAACCTGGAAATGACCAGAGAAAGGAAATCGTTACGATTCCCACGGATGATCGCTAATAAATATTTGATGTTTTTCATCTCATCCCTCGCAGCGGCCGCTACTCCGGGATGGATTTCCGCTCCCTTTGCCGACGCTTTGCCTGCGAATCAACTCCTCGTCGATGGAAATGCTTGCGGCCCTACCTGCCTACTAAGTGCTTTTCGTTCCGGCAGCGAAAAATGGCGCGCTTCAATCTCAAAAATCGAAGGGAATTCAGATTCGGAGAAAATCCGAAAAATAATTTCTGACTACGCCAGGCGCCCCTCCTCCCTTGACCCCAAAAAGGCGCGATGGAATGGGCGCTACGGAATTGCAAGTCCGGATCTCGTAGCGATGGCCAACGAGCTACGCAGTGAGAGGTGGATGAGCTCTGTGAAGCAGGAGATCTTTTTTAAGAATTCGCGGGAAAGAGAAACCGCGCTTCTAGCAAGGGTCCATGACAAGCTCTCAAAATCCCTCAAAAAAGGACTACCTCCTATTCTAAGAATACGACGTGTAGCATGGCGAAATCCTGAAGGATCGAGCACCAAAACTTGGATAACCGTCAAGGCCCACTTCGTCGTCCTCACCGGTCTTCCTGAAAAACTCTCTAAAGAAACGAAGTCCTTTAAGGTCACCTATCATGAGCCCTGGGGTGGCAAAAGTCTCTCAGGGAGGGTTCATGTTTCAGATACTAAATCAGCTGGTGTAAGGACTTTAATCGCAAGCTTCCCGGGCTCCGACATCGGGAAAACCCTCATTGGTCGGAGTGAGCCCACTTGTCTGTCTCTCTCATCAGCAATCGGACTCTTTTGATTTTGATCAAATAATCACCTTGCGCTCACATATCTTCTTCAAGCGCAGTTATTAACTCAAAAGTAGTTCAAAGCGATAGAACCTCTTGTTCTCTAATGTATTTTGCTTGCTCAGCCTATAATGTTTAAAACCGACCCCACAACCCGCCGTTCCTTCCTGAAAATCGGCGGCTCTGTTTTGGCACTACCATTCTTGGAGACCTTCGCCAGGGCAAAGGTAGCCGCTGCAGCACCTCCAAAACGCATGATCTTTCTTGGGGGAGGTTTCGGATTCACCAAAGATACCTTCTACCCCAAGGAGCCTGGACCTTTCTCCAAGATCGGAATGACCGAAGGGCTCTCTCCACTTGCCCGCCATAAAGACGACCTCACAATGGTGACTAATCTCACCAACCTTGGTGCGTCTGATCCTCACGGCGGCTCCACTTCCTATCTCACCGGAGCCAACGTTGCTGGGACTCCCGGAAAGAGATTCCACAATTCAATTTCATGCGATCAGATTGCAGCCCAGCACCTAGGCCGCAAAACCCGCTTTCCTGCACTAATCCTGTCTGCCAAAGAAGCGGATGGCGGTCAAAATTCGGGGCATGGTCAGGGCCTCTCGCTTTCGTGGGATGAATCAGGAAATCCGATACCGGGAATCAATCGCCCACTAGACCTCTACCATCTCATTTTTGCTCACCCTGGTAATTCTCGTGTTGGACTCGATGCTCGCCTGAAAAAGAGGCAGAGTATCCTCGACCTCGTCCGAATCGATGGACGCAATATAAAGCGGATTTTAAGCAAGGCTGATCAAGAAAAACTCGATGAATATTTCACGGGGGTTCGACAAGTTGAGAAGGGACTCGAGCGTCAGGCCAAGTGGGCTGATATTCCTAAGCCGCCAGCTCCTTTCGCCGCTCCCTCTGAAGGAATCACTGGTGAGGACGCAATCCACTTAATGTATGACATGATGATCATCGCCCTCCAAACCGGCATGACTAGGGTCATCACTTACCGCCAACCCGTTTGCTCACTACTTGCAGGGATGGGGATGAATTTAAAAGCCCATTCATTGAGTCACTATGGATTTTCTCAGCCCCGCATCGTGGCCTCCCGTGAACGGGATAAAAAATGCTCGAGCCTCTTTGCTCACTTTCTCGATCGCCTCAAAGAAGCGAAAGATTCCGACGGTTCACGGCTTTTTGATAATTGCATCGTTAGTTATGGCTCTAACCTCCGTAGCGGGCACGAACTCAAAAACGTTCCAGCGATCGTTTCTGGTGCCGGCGCAAAGGGCATCCAATACGGTCGTAATATCGTGCTCCCAAAAGAGAACACTCCTCTGGCTAACTACTGGCTCACCCTGATGCAACAGGCTGGCATCAGAACTGACAGCTTCTCTCATAGCACCGGAATCCTGCCTGAACTTCTGAGCTAATCCACATGAAGATTTTCACTCTCCTGACTCTTTTTTTTATCCCGGCGACACTAGCTGTCCCTCCAGAGATTTCGGTGCCTAGGGAAACCCTCCAACCATTTCTCAAAAAGCATTGCATCAAGTGTCACGGGCCCAAAAAACAGAAGGGCCAAGTGCGTTTTGATGAAGCAGATTGGACCATTTCAGGTAATGATTCCGCTCAAAGGTGGCAAGATGTTCTCGACCAATTAAATGGGGGCGATATGCCTCCAGAAAAGGAACAACAACCTTCTAATGCAGAACTTGCGATGGTTTTGAATTCTCTGACTGGTTCAATCTTGAAAGCAAGGAAGCTTCTGACCGATCACGGTGGTGAGATCGAAATGCGTCGCCTAAACCAGCGCGAATATTCCAATAGCATTCGCGATCTTTTTGGTTTCGATGTCACGTTACACGAAATACCTGAAGATGGAGAGATCGATAGTTTTGACACAGTCGGAGCTGAGCAATTTTTCACCTCAGCACACTTTGAAAAATACCTCAAGTTAGGCCAAAAGGTGGCAGAGGAAGCTTTTTCATTTAACACCCAACCAAGATGGGAAGTAACAAAACAACGAGTTGAACCGGAGGAGAACTTGAATAAAAAGCTCCGTAGCAAACTGGCAGATCTTGACAGAAAGAGGGCATTAACCGAGGCAGGTAAAAACTGGAAGCAAGCAGGTTTCAAAGATGAGGGTCAAAAGAAAATCATTTTCAACCAATGGGAGAATCGGGCGGAACTCCCCCGCAGCTATCTGAAATATCCTAAAATTAACAGCGGGGTCTACAATTGTGACGTCGCAAAGTGGGTCTCGATCAGCCAACACGTCGACATCCGCGGAGAGTATAAACTGCATATCCACGGTGGAATTGTAGGGCAACCTCATGAGCTACGAAAAATAGTGCGCCTTTATGACCGGAAGGAAATCCACGGAACCCTGAAAATTGAGGGCTCAGTCGATTCACCCAAGACAGTAACTCATCGAATTCGGCGACAGATGGGAGAACATTTTCTTTCTGTGAGTATCCGAGAAAACCAACCAGACAACACTATCAATACGATGAGGGGGTATCTTCAAAAACTAGGGCAACCCGGCCAAGTAAGAGAGCCACGCGCAGCTGTTTGGATTGATTGGCTAGAAATCGTGGGTCCTTTTTATCCCGAAAGTCGCCCAAGGTTCGAGGAGTTATTGTATCCAGAAAGACCAACCGGAAATAACAGCCCGTATTTCAACGTAGACGCCAAAGCCCGAGAATTCCTTCAAGAATTTGCCACTTTAGCTTTTCGCCGCAAGAAACCAGAACCTTCCTACCTCGACGCCCTACATAAAACCTTCCTCGAGCTTCGTCAGTCTGGGAAAAACTATCGCCAGTCGATGAGCGAGGTGATGGGCATTGTTTTAGCCTCACCAAGCTTTCTTTTTATTCAAGAAGCGACACCAGAACAAAACAAACCTCACGGACTTCTCACGAATCGTGAACTCGCGATCCGTCTCTCCTACTATCTTTGGGCCTGTCCTCCCGATGAAGAACTTTACAACGCTAACCTCTCGAATATCAAAGTTTACGAGAATCAGGTCGACCGCCTTCTAGCAGATCCAAAGTCACAAGGCTTTCGTGACGGTTTTTCAGGGCAATGGATGGAGCTTGAACGATTCGATGCGATTACGGTAGATAGGAAGGAACACTTCCACTTCAATCAGGGCGTCCAGCAAGATGCCAAACAGGAAGTCCGTGAGTTTTTCGGGGTTCTCATCAAAGAAAATCTACCAGTAGCGAATCTCATTGATTCCAACTTCCTGGTTGTAAATGATGCTCTCGCAATTCACTACGACTTACCCACGGATCAGCTCAAAGGCGGCACGTTTCAAAGGATCAAAATCCCAGCAGAATCACATCGGGGTGGAATCTTTACTCAAACCGCTTTTCTTACGACTGGCTCGAATGGCGAACGTTCTTCTCCCGTAATACGGGGCGCCCTCGTGATGGAAAAAGTGCTTCACGATAAACCCCCACCCCCACCGCCTAATGTTCCCGAACTCGATGAGGCTTCAAATAAATTGATGACAAACCGCGCGATGGTTTTGCTGCACCAAAAGCGCGCCACCTGTGCCGCGTGCCATGTGAAAATGGACGCTATCGGCTTTGGTCTCGAAAATTTCGATACCATCGGACGATGGCGTGACTCCGAAAAGGTTGGACGGAAAAAAGTTCCTATTCAATCGGAAGGAACCCTTCCGGGTGGTGGTAAATTTCAAAACGTCAGCGAACTAAAGACCCTTCTATTAAAACACGAAGGGGCTCTTGCCAAAGAACTCACCAAGTCCATCCTCTCATACGCGCTGGGACGCACTGTCGAATTTTCTGATTCCGATGAGGTCGAGGCCATCCTAGCAAATGTTGTAAAAGATAAATACCGCTTCCGCGACATCATCCGTGAAGTCGCCTTGAGTTCGCTTTTTAGAAGGAAGTAATCAGCAAAAAAATACCGAGAATGCTACCCAGGCATCGACGTAGGTCTTTTGCTCCGATGACAAGCCGAGAGACCTCATAGTGACCTCTGAAGGATCCACCTTCCCTTCACCCCACCCAAATCAAATTTGTCACCACATAAGACGAGCTCTCTCGCCGTCAGCTTCCCATCATTTACGTCGACCGCCCATGGTTTACTTCCTTGCATAAACGCTCCTGTATTAATCATGACTTTCTCTCCCTTTTGCCAAATTCCTGGCCGATGAAAATGGCCACAAATTAGAACACAAGCACCCTTCCCTGAGTGATTTAAAAAGCGCAAACCTTGCTCTCCCATCCCCTGCCATACGCGCAGCATTTCGAATGAGCGATTCAAGGGCCACAAAGCAGTCACCAAAAAATCAAACGGAGAAGGAAGCTTAGGCAAAGAAATAGCTTTTAAGGTCAAAGCAATCTCCCGGGCACGCTCGGAACAAGCCTCAGCAGAATGGCTTTGTGGAGCATACTTTTGAATAAGAACATTTATCTCCTCACGATATCTCCCTATTTCACGCGACCAAGGGGTTGCGTCGTCATATATCGCATCCCCATGAGTCACCAAGACAGCTCCATCAGCCAACCAAGCAACCCCTTTCCCACTATCAGGGTCATGATTCCCCCGCAGGATTTCCACCAAAACACCGCGCTTCTTCGCTAACCAGAGCAGCTCCTGAAATAAGGATCTGGCACCCCCAAACCCAACTCCAACTTTTTGCTGCTGCCAGACATCTCCGGCAAGAATGAGATGATCAACCCCATCTAAAATAGGATCCAACATTGCTACACTTTGCAAGCGGGAAGCAGTGTGCCCCAAATGAAGATCGGAGATGATTCGCGTTCTCACTCCGCCCGTTGTCTCACAGCTTCATATAAACAAACACCTGCTGAAACACTAACATTCAGGCAGTCCACCGTTCCTTTCATGGGGAAATTCACCAAAAAATCACACTCCTTCTCAGTGAGTTGCCGCATCCCTTCCCCCTCGCGCCCCATCACGATTGCGACTGCCCCCTTTAAATCCGTCTCATAAAGGGATTGCGTTGCTTGGTCTGACGTTCCAACAAGCCATACTCCCCGTTCTTTCAGCTCTCTCATTGTCCGAGCCAGATTCGTAACCTTAACAAAGGGCACACTCTCGGCAGCCCCTACTGCGACACGTCGTACCGTATCGGTCAAACCAACCGCCTTATCCTTTGGGGCGATGACAGCATCTACGCCAGCCCCATCGGCCGTTCGCAAAATAGCGCCCAAATTATTGGGGTCCTGAACACAATCAAGTATCAGTAAAAGAGGTTGTTCTTTGTTATCGAGAATTTCGAACAGGTCACCTTCCACCCTCGGTCTCGCTTCCCTTTCACTGCGTGGACGGGAATGACGATTATCTCGCGCTTCCCCTGCTCGTTTTCTCATGTCGATGTCTTACGTCCAGCTTCTTGAAATTCAAAGTTCAATTCCCACTCTGATCTGTATAGATTGATCTTCATGAAGTTGATTTCATCAATTCTGACAGTGGCGATCTTGGTCGCTCAGGCTGACCGCAAGCCAAATATCGTTTTCATACTCGCAGATGATCTCGGCTACGGTGAACTGGGTTGCTACGGCCAAAAAAAGATCAGAACCCCAAATATCGATCAACTAGCAAGCCAGGGAATAAAATTTACTCACCACTATACCGGAGCGCCCGTGTGTGCACCTGCTCGGTGCGTTTTATTGACCGGGCTCCATTTAGGACATGCCGAAATTCGCAACAATGGGGATTCAAAAAACGGTCGGAAATTCCCGGGCCAGTGGCCTATTACCGGTGGAGCCATTACAATTGCTGAAGCGCTTAAGGAAGGCGGCTACGTTAGCGGAGGTTTTGGAAAATGGGGATTAGGACCAACAGACAGCTCCGGGTCCCCAGTCAAACAAGGATTCGACCGTTTTTACGGATATAACTGCCAGCGAAATGCACACTCATTTTTCCCCCCATTTCTCGATGACGACGAAGGAGAGGAAATCATCAACAAAAAACCCATCCCAGGACACCTGCGAAGACCAAAGGAAGAAATTAAGGCAGACGACTACCGGGACGAAACCTATGCGCCCGACCGGATTCTAGAAGAGGCCTTAGAGTTCTTGGATAAAAATAAAGATAACCCTTTCTTTCTCTATCTTCCCTTCGTGGAACCCCACGTCGCGATGCATCCGCCACAAGAATGGATTGATCGGTATCCCAAAGAATGGGATCAAGAAAAAGGACCTTACCGCGGACAGAACGGTTATCTCCCCCACCCACGCCCCCGCGCCGGATATGCTGCCATGATTTCAGATCTCGACGAACACGTCGGCACAATACTTCAACGCCTCAAAAAGCATGGTCTCGACGAGAACACGATAGTTGTATTCACCTCTGATAACGGAACAACTCACCCTTCCCGTGATCCTAAATTTCATGTGGGTGGGGTAGACGCCCCCTTCTTTAATTCAACCGCTGGGCTTCGGGGATGGAAAGGTTCAGTGAATGAGGGTGGAATCCGAGTCCCCGCTATCGTTCGTTGGCCAGGAAAAATCGAAGCGGGTTCCACGACCTCTGCCCCATCCTACTTTCCCGACTGGTTCCCAACTTTATGCAAGGCTGCCAGAGTCAAGATTCCCAAAAACCTTGATGGATCTGACCTCACGCCAGCTTTAACCAAAAAATCTTTTGAACGAAGCAAACCCATGATTTGGGAATTCCACGGTTACGGGGGACAACTCGCTGTTATTGATTTTCCTTGGAAGGCCGTCCGCCAAAAGGCCAAAAGTAAAAAGCCGGGAAAATGGGAGCTCTACAACATCCGAAAAGATCCGGCTGAAGGTAACGATCTCGCCAAACAACATCCCGAAATTGTGAATCGGCTCGAAGGGGCTTTCAAAAAAGACCGCAGTCCGAACGCCCGCGCAAAGCTGCCACTTTACGATTAGAAAATAGGTAAACCCACTATCCTCCAAAGATTTTCAGATATCTCGCTAGGATCCGTCATTATTGAATGCCGAGGCAAAACATCCCTTTCTCTATCTATCAGATCCATTAACCTCACCCAACCGAGCAAGAATTTTGACTCAAACGACAAATCACCGACTCAGCCGATCATCAATCCACCCTCATTTTCGGCAGAGATTATTAATCTACGCTGATAATTCCTTGACTGCCTCGCTTCAAATCCCTATTCCCCGCGCTCCTGAGAACCCTTTCCCTTTAAACCCATGGCCCAGACTGAAGTAATCCTCCGCGAAAAAATCGACAACCTTGGCGCTGAAGCTGATGTCGTCAAAGTGAAAGCTGGCTTTGCCCGCAATTTCCTCATCCCCGCAGGCAAGGCCTATGAGGCGACTCAAGGCAATTTACGCCAGATCGAAAACCTTCAGGCTGCTCGTGCCAAGCGCGAGACCGAGGAGCTCAACGAGGCCCAAGAGCTTGCTAGCAAGATTTCCCGGATCAAGGCCAAGTTTACTCTCGATGTAGGCAAGAATGGCAAGGCTTTCGGATCCGTCACAACCATCGATATCCATAAAGCACTTGAAGACAAAGGCATTTCTATCGATCGAACCTCAATCCAGCTCAATAAGCCTATCAAATCGACTGGTAATCGCGATGTTGAGGTCAAGCTTCATGCCGACGTGACAACCTCTCTTACGGTGAGCGTCGAAGCAACTGAAGCGCCCGCGACCTAAGGTAAAACCTCGATCTTATTTTTTAAAAGCCCGGTCATATCACCGGGCTTTTTTGTCGTTTCCACTCAGAGGTTTAAGCGACAGACTACATCAGGTGATTGGTATCCTTGATTCCGGTGTTGGCGGCTTATCCGTTATGCGGGAAATTCGTGCACAGCTCCCTGAACAATCTCTCACTTACATCGGCGACACCGCTTGGTGTCCGTATGGGAATAAGGATTTTTGTGAGATTCGGAATCGCACTTTCGCTCTGAGCGATTTCCTGATTAGTAAAGGGGCAGAGCTCATAGTGGTCGCCTGTAATTCAGCCACAATCGTAGCAATCGAAGCACTTCGATCCAGACATTGCATTCCTTTTGTTGGAATGGAGCCGGGCGTCAAACCAGCTTCTGACCTAACCCAGACAGGCACCATTGGGGTCCTTGCTACGGAAGCCTCTCTCGCAGGTGAAAAGTTCCACAGTCTCATTGCTACCCATGCGCAAGATCTTCGAGTCATCACACAACCCTGCCCCAAGTTCGTTGAATTCGTAGAACGAGGGATCCTAGAAGGAGATGAGGTTAATCAAGCGATCGATGAATACACCTCAAGCCTATTAGCCGCAAATGCAGATGTTTTCATTCTTGGATGTAGCCATTATCCATTTTTACGTCCTGCGCTTGAGGCTCGCCTCCCCAATCACATACAGTTTATTGATACCGGAGGCGCCATCGCGCGAAGGGTCGGTCAACAATTCTTGACCACTCCTGAGCAAAATGAGGTTAATGTATTGACGACAGGAGACCCCAAAGAATTCTCAAGACTGTGTGAAATCCTAATTCCAGAACTCCCTTCCGCCTGTCAACACTTCCTCGTGCCATGAAAAAATTCCCTCTTATCGTAATTCTACTCACCATCTCCGGCTTCACTTATTGGGCCTTTACTCAGAAGGACTCGCCTTCCGGAGATATCCGAGAGATTGGGATGGAGAACGACATCGAGGATAATTCGGAATATTGGAAATCAGTCACTACCGCAGACCAGACTCTTGTAGACTACCAGCCACCTCATCCTGAACACGATTTTTATTCCAACGGACTTAAAACCCGGGATGGCACTGGCAAGTATTATCAAGGACGTGAAATCGCCTACGTCATGGGTCATCCTGCTATCAACTGGCTGGAGAGACGGGAACGGGAACAGGAAGAAGCACCAAAAAAAGCTCTCGATTTAATCAAGCTCGCTCCAGGCGAGGTTCTAGCTGATATCGGAGCTGGTTCCGGGTACTACAGCCTCCGAATCGCCATGAATCACCTGAAATCAAGAGTCGTTTCGGTCGACATCCAGCCAGAGATGATTGATTTCCTAAAAGGGCGAACCGAGCAGTTAGACATCAACAATGTTTCCCCTCATCTCGGAAAAATCGATGATATCGGTCTCCCCGAGCAATCCATCAATGCAGCGCTAATGGTCGATGCCTATCATGAATTTTCGCACCCTTATGAGATGATGACATCCATCGCTTCCGCTCTTAAACCAGGTGGGCGCGTTTACCTTCTAGAATACCGGGAAGAAGACCCCGATGTCCCCATCAAACCACTTCACAAAATGAGCCAACAGCAAGCCAAGAAAGAGATGGCACTTGCTGGCCTTGTGTGGGACGAAACAATCGATGATTTGCCATGGCAGCACTTCATGATATTTCGAAAGCCATGATTCCGCTCCCCAAATGGCTGGATCCAGAAAAGCCCTACCTCCTGGGTATCTCCGGCGGTAGAGATTCTATCGCATTACATCACTGGCTCGTCGAAAATGGTTTTCAGAAGATCATTTACTGCCATTTGAATCACGAACTTCGCGAAGATGAGTCCGACGATGATGAGCGCTTTCTTCGCCAGCTTTTGGGCGCAGATCTCATGGTTGGCAGAGTCAACGTTACTGAAATGGCTGAAAGTAAAAGCCTCTCCCTCGAAACGGCAGCCCGAGACGCGCGGCATCGTTTCTTCCAGAACTGTGCCAGCCAAACGGGAATAAACCATATCCTCCTCGCCCATCACGCCGATGATCAGGCTGAAACTCTTCTTTTCAACCTCCTTAGAGGTGCTGCAGGTCTCAAAGGAATGAAAGCACGGCAGGGGCTCGGAGCTTTAACATTTCTCAGACCATTTTTGGAAATTCGCAGGGAGGCTATTAATCAATATCTCGCTAGCTTCAACCATTCCTTCCGCGACGATTCCTCAAATCTCGAGCCTTTTGCAACCCGTAATCGACTCAGAAACGAAGTAATCCCGCTACTTTCTGAGATTATGAAGCGGGATATCACCACGAATATCCTACGTGCTTCTCATCATCACCGGGAGCTTGAAGATGCTGCTGACATCTATCTATCCGCTATCGAAATTCTCGACCCCCAAGGAAGAATCCACCTTCCTACTCTTCGGAGTCTTCCAAAAGCCCTTCAAAAGCGATCAATTCACCAATTTCTCTCATCTCACCAAATCCCTAATCTCACCTCGTCACACGTCGATCAAGCCCTGACAATAGCAAACCCAGATGCCTCTCCGTCCATGAACCTACCTGGGGGTCAACGTTTGCGCCGGAAGGAAGCACGCCTTTTTATCAGCTCATGAAACCCCTCTTTTTCATTTCTTTATTACTCGTATCCTGCAGCAGCAAGACCGCACCAGACGAATTTAAGGAAGGCCAGAGCATCAAAGGCCCAAATCAAATAATCGTTGGTCGTATCGCTTCGGTCTCCAAGCGTGGTAAGTTTGTCCTCATTCAAAAATTAGGAACAGGAACCCTACCCAAGGGAATTATTTACCAATCAAGAGGCCCCGATGGCCGTACTGCATCCCTTCGGCCCTCTGGCGAACGAGTCCGAGATTTTTTCGCAGCCGATTTGTTAAGTGGAGAAACAGAGAAAGGATTTGCCGTCATAGCCTATCAAAACCTCAACAGAAAGCAGACCGCTGAGGAGGAGAAGATCAAGGCAAAGGACGAGATTGAAGGTGGCACGAAAGAAAATTTAGACGAAAGTGATGCACATGAAGATGATCAAGACCCCCAAACTATCAGGGATTTGAGCTAATTACTCTCTCTTTATTGTGAGTTAAACCCACTTTATTTAAAAAAATTTATCTTTATCACTTGAATGCACTCTATTTTTCTTGGTAATACTCCTCACGAAGTAACTAGGGCATCCTAAATATCTAAATAATTCAAAAAAGCCGATATACCATGAAAGCAAGCACACTCAACACCTCAAGCCAACGTAAAGTGGATCCAAACCGATTGGCTGACTTTGTGATGATGACCCAGCGGTCATGCATCTTGAATCTTTCAAGTGAACTGAATCGCGGAAACATTTCTTTTCCTCAATTTTTCCTCCTTACCTACCTTTCTAGTGAGGACTACCTTACCATGTCGGCTATCGCCAAAAAAATGGGGCACTCTACCGCAGCCGCTACCGGACTCGTTGACCGCCTTGAGAAGCTTGGTTTCGTCGAGCGCGTTCACGCAGCCGAAGACCGCCGCAAAATCATGGTTCGTATCACTAGCAGCGGATCCGAAATCGTTTCAACCATGCGCCAACACATCGCTTCCGAGTTAGCGGACATTATGGAAGACCTCGATGATGTGGATGCATCTTCAGTCGTTGCGGCCAATCAAGCGATCGAAGGAAAAAATCTGGAATCATAGCAACTTCCAAAACAAATGTTCGTGAAGGAAACTTTGCGAACTTGAAACGCTTCCTCTACGCTTTCGGGCGTGCAGGAAGCGTCTTTCTTTTTGTCTCCGATTATTCAATCAAGGAATCATTGTGCCGCTTTCGTCGAGCGCATTCCCGAGGTCCAAACCTCTACTGATAAGAAGGAGACATTAGCACATCTAACCAACCATCACACCGCCGCTGCTCAATCGTTGGGTTTTAGCCGAACTTTCCATGCCGAACAGATTCACGGATCCAAAATCACCGTGGTCACGAAAGAATCTCCACTCATATCCCCAGGTGTCGATGGCCTAATCACTTTAGACAATACCCTCCTTGGAATCCACGTCGCTGATTGCGGCGCACTTTACCTCCTCGATCAAAAAACTGGAGCAATTGGACTTCTTCATTCCGGAAAAAAAGGGACCGAACTCAACATCACTAAAAATGCGATTCAAGCGATGAATCTAAATTTCCAAACTCACCCTAAGGATCTTGTGGCAGTCTTAGGACCCTGTATCCGGCCTCCGTATTATGAAGTTGATTTCGCCAAAATAATCCGAGATCAGGCAATAAGATCGGGAGTCTTACCCGAGAACTTCCACGATTGTGCCCTTTGCACCGCCTCTGATCTCAAAAGATTCTATTCTTATCGTCGTGAAAAAGGAAACACCGGACGACACCTCGCTTTACTTGGACATTATGCCTTATGAGCACACTCACAGTCTATCCTCCCGCAAAAATCAACCTCTCGTTGAAAATCAACCGTAAACGTGAAGATGGTTTCCACGAGCTAGAAACTTTAGTTCTACCCTTGCCTGGGCTAACCGATGAACTTCGATTTGAAGCAGCAGACGAATTCACCCTGCATTGCGACACTCCAGGAGTTCCAACCGATCAATCCAACTTGGTCTCTCGCGCCCTCCACCTCTTTGAAAAAAACACAGGGAAAGAAGCACGCTATCGAATCACCCTAAAAAAAAGAATTCCACACGGCGCCGGACTCGGCGGTGGGAGCTCAGATGCCGCATCCACTTTTCTGGCGCTCAATCAACTCATGGGAACTTCTGTTCCGCTTTCAAGGCTTGCAGAATGGGCTGGGGAGCTTGGCTCCGACATCCCTCTTTTTCTCTATGAATCAGCGAGTTGGTGTCGAGGAAAGGGGGGAATCGTAGAACCTCTTGATCTACCATGGAGCGATCCCATCCTCCTCTTCAAACCAAGTTTCTCGATCTCGACTCCTTGGGCCTATTCCCGCTGGAGCAACTCTCAAGAAATTCACGGTATTTCCTACGCTCCAAATAAGGTGAGCGGAATCGATCTTTATAATGACCTAGAACGCCCGGTTTTTGAAAAACATCGATTCTTGGCTGAGCTAAAGCAATTTCTTCTCGAGCAACCAGAAACTCAAACTTCCATGATGTCAGGTTCAGGTTCTACTATTTTTGCCGTTCTAAGCGATCAAAAGGACGCGGCCCCACTCATAGAGCGAACGCTCAAAGAATTGGATCCAACTCTCTGGACCCACCTTTCGATCTTTTAATAAATCACGCGACACCACTCACTCAAAGTGCTAAACTCCCAACAGGAATCCCTGCTAACTCCCCTTATTCATGGCCCGCGCAAACAATCTCACCATGTGCTCCTTCTGTGGCAAAAGTCACTCGGAAGTCAAGAAGCTCATCGCTGGACCTGGCGTCTACATTTGCAACGAGTGTATTGACGTCTGCTCCACTATTCTTCGCAAGGAACTTGCCGGTCAATCAGAACCCACGAAGGAGGTTTCGACCCTTCTAGAAGACGGGGTTCCTACTCCCTCGGAGCTTTTACAGCACCTCAACGAGTTTGTGATTGGGCAAGACGACGCCAAAAAAGTCCTTTCGGTTGCCGTTTACAATCACTACCAACGACTACGACAACACGAGCATGCCGATCAAAAGTATGCCGACGTCGAGATTGAGAAATCAAACATCCTTCTCCTCGGACCCACTGGATCCGGTAAGACGCTACTTGCCAAAACTCTTGCTCGCCTTCTCGACGTCCCCTTCTGCATCGTCGATGCAACCACTCTAACCGAAGCTGGCTACGTCGGAGAAGACGTTGAAAACATTATTCTAAGACTCCTGCAATCGGCTGACTTCGATGTCGAGCGTGCAGAGCGCGGTATCATCTACGTCGATGAGATCGATAAAATCGGACGCAAGACTGAGAACGTCTCCATCACCCGCGATGTGTCCGGTGAGGGAGTCCAGCAGGCCCTCTTGAAAATTCTTGAAGGTTCAGTCTGCAACGTTCCACCTCAAGGAGGGCGGAAGCACCCGCAGCAGGAATACATTCAACTCAACACTGAGAAAATCCTCTTTATCTGTGGTGGTGCTTTTGTAGGAATAGAAGACATTGTCCGACGACGACTCGGAAAACGAGTGCTTGGATTCAATTCAGTTAAAACCGAAGAGACTGAGGAGGCCGAAGAGATTTCTCTCCTCAAACAAGCCCGAGCAGAGGACCTGCTTCACTTTGGTCTGATCCCGGAATTCATTGGTCGCCTGCCCGTCCTAACTTCCCTTCATAAATTAACCGAAAAGGAATTGGTCCAAATCGTCACCGAGCCCAAGAATGCTCTGGTGAAGCAATATCAAAAACAGCTTTCGATGAACAAGGTTCAGCTGAAAGTCACCAAGGATGGGCTTTCTGAAATGGCAAAACAAGCAATTGAAAGAGGGACCGGAGCACGGGCCCTACGCTCTATTTTCGAGGGTCTCATGCTCGACGTTATGTTTGAAGTGCCCTCGCGTGAAGATATCGAATCCGTGACGGTTAATGCAGCGGTTGTGAAAGGTGACAAGGCACCAACCATGAAGAAACGGCGCTCGAATGCGGCTTAAAATACATGGGTTTTAGTTTTACGGTCGCGCATATTGCGAGTCTTTAAAGCGGATCAGCAGGTTCTTGTTCCAAGAGCAAGCTGACACAAGGACGCAGAGCGGTAGCTTACGCAAGAAACATCAATTGATGGCAACAAAATGCTAATCCACCCATTGAGCTATTTCATGATCTAGAATTATTGAATACCCCTCCCTCTCTTGATGGATGGCTACAAAACGTGGCAGTGGATTACCCCGATAAAAAAAGTCGCTTCGGTTTCCCGAAGCGACTTTGAATCTTTTCTTTCCGGTCTTGGATTAGTCCTCCTCGGACGGGCTCCACTCTTCAGACTCGTCGTTGGTGGTCGCAAGGTTAAACGCTTGCTCCAGACCAACGAGGTCACTGGAAGGACGGAGGGTTTCAAAGGACTGGCTTTCTTTCTGAAGCTGATCCTCAGAGTAAGAAACCGCCTTGATGGAAAGACCGATACGACGCTCAATCTTATCGACCTTGATGACACGGGCTTCTACGTCGTCGCTGACCTTAAGGACATCCTTGACGCGCTCCACATGCTCCTCGCTAAGCTGCGAGATGTGAATCAGACCATCAATATCCCCATCCAGACTGACGAAGGCTCCAAAGGAAGCGATCTTCGCAACCTTTCCAGAGACCTTGTCTCCCACCTTGAATTTACTGTCGATGTCAGACCAAGGATCATTATCAAGCTGCTTAATTCCGAGGGAAACTCGCTGATTTTCCTTATCGATACTTAGAACGACAGCTTCGACCTCGTCGTTCTTCTTGAGCATTTCGGAGGGATGATTAATCTTACGAGTCCAAGAAAGGTCGGAGACGTGAATCATGCCGTCGATACCCTCTTCGAGGCCGACGAATGCACCATAAGCGGTGAGGTTACGAACCTCTCCCTTGATTTCCTTGCCGATCGGGTAACGAGCCTCGATCTCGGACCATGGATTTTCCTCAAGTTGGCGGACCCCAAGAGAGATCTTCTGCTCTTCGATAGAAATCCCAAGAACCACCGCCTTGATCTCTTGATCAAGCTCAAGCACATCGCTCGGTCGCGTAATACGCTTGACCCAAGAAAGCTCGGAAACGTGAACAAGTCCCTCAACTCCTTTCTCAATTTCGATAAAGGCACCGTAAGGAAGAAGTTTAGTGATCTTCCCGGAAACTTCAGCTCCAATTGGGAAGCGGGCCTCAATATCAGCCCATGGGTTGCCAGTCATCTGCTTGAGACCAAGCGAGACGCGCTCCTTGTCACGATCAACGTCAAGGATCTGAACCTCGATTTCTTGACTTATGCGAAGCATTTCCGATGGGTGCGCGATGCGCCCCCAACTCATATCGGTGATATGGAGAAGTCCATCCATACCCTGAAGGTCGACGAAAGCGCCAAAGTCAGTAATATTTTTAACCTGACCGACAACCTTATCTCCAACGATAACGGTTTGAAGGAATTTCTGGCGAAGCTCAGCGCGCTCGGCCTCAATGACCTCACGGCGGCTTAGCACCAAATTCTTACGATCATCGTTCACCTTTACGATCTTGAATTCGTAAACGTTACCAACATATTCCTGAAGGTCGCGAGGAGGAATAATATCCACTTGCGAGCCAGGAAGGAAAGCTTCCACGCCCACGTTCACAATCAGGCCACCTTTGACGGCACCCTTCACTTTTCCTTTCACGAGGCCACCATCCTCGTAAACTTTCATGATCTTCTCCCAATTCTGCTTATGGGCCGCCTTCTCTTTGGAGAGGACAATTAGCCCTTCATCATCTTCAAGGCGCTCCAAGAGAACTTCAACTTCATCACCGACTTCGATATCTTCATCTTCGAACTCGGAAACTGGAATAGCTCCCTCTGATTTGTATCCAATGTCGACAACGACGACTTGGGGGCGGATATCAAGAATCGTGCCATTGACAATCGATCCTTCTTTAAATTCGCGGAAATGCTCATCAATGAGAGCCAAAAGCTCTGCATTTTCGGGCTCCGCCACTGCGGTTTCACTCATAACTGTAGGTTAGGATTTGGGTTAGTTTGGTTAATCGTCCAGACGACAGGTACCCCACTGGAGAAAACGAATATTACGGGGTTCCAACTTATTCGTTTCCGACGAATGACTGAACTTTAATAAGAACAAGCCATTCGCCTCATTTACAAACTATCGGAGCAGCTTATAAAAGAGGCGAATGGCACGCTCGTAGGGAGTCGAACCCCAAACCTCCTGATCCGTAGTCAGGCGCTCTATCCAATTGAGCTACGAGCGCTAATTCGCGTGGCGGGACTCTAGGAAGAAAAGAAGATGCGTCAATACTTTAAGAAGAGAAATTCGAGATTTATTTCAGGAAACCAAACTACCTTTTTGGGCCTTGCGGAAGCCGGTTATAAGACAGGACAAAATTAAAATGTAAGTCAAAACCCGCCCCCCCAGCGACGCCCCAGATTGATCAGTATTCAGCTCCAAATTTAGTTCAAGGGCATCCTCACCATCCACCTGAATCATACGGGTAAAGAGAAGTGACTCCCCGTGGGTCGGAATCACAGGATCGATCACTTGAGCGATCGGCTCCGCTATCCTTTGATTACGAACCCATTTACTAGCAATCGTCTTATGAACCCGATTCACCTCGGCGTTATTGCCCCGTATAATATTTTGGAAGTCTTCTTGCCCGATATTCAAACTCCCGTTGGTAAAGACCGGGTTGGCGCGCGTCGCAGCTTCGATCTGATCATTTTGACCCTGAGGAATTACAATTTCCGCGCCCTCGTTATCGACATACAGTCGTTGGAGGCGGGTATTCAATCCAATAATAGCGTTTTGCTCCGCCACATTTTCCATCTTCACAAGAACGTCTTCGTTGCTTGAAGCGTCCAAATTCCCCTGATTGTAGGCCTGTTCCAGAGCGTTATTACCATTGATTTGATCGCCCGCTTTGAAGAATTCGGATGCTCTATTGATTCGGAAAACTGCAATTTGTTCTTTCTCACGATAACGACTATTTACCATGGACCGGTATTGCTCCCGGGACAACTTGCCAAGTTTGCTGGTCTTTTTGTGATCAAGATCTCCAGCCGAGTCAGCCATGACATAACCTTCCGGCAACGAAATCCTCCACGAGAAATCTTCCAGTGGCTCACCGATTTTAAAGGCCTGAAGCTTCAGATTCTTCATATTCAGACCATCAAGTGAGGTTGCATACGTAAAGCGAACCATCGCTAGGTCCTTATTAACTCCAGCGGCATCACCAGTGACTTGGAAGCGATAGGAATCGCCATCCTGAACCACGAGGGCACTTTCCTCATTCACGAGCACTCCAAAGAGACGGCTCTTCTCAGGCAGCGTCAACGTCACCGACCCCCGTTGTAGGGTCTCAATTCCAAGCTCGGCTTGATTCATCAACTCACCTTCTGGTGACAAAACCGTGAGAAGTGAGCCATTCAAGACACGCATTTTAGATCCCGCAACCACCGAGTGGCGACTCAACGAGACGGGAACACCCCCACTTTTCTGGGTGCTGCGAAGGAAGGCTGCGGGCGCACCGCCACGGTCCAGTTGAAAAAGAGTTTTTGGCAGAACCGCCCAATCAATGACATCCCAATCCGATGCCTCCACGGATTCAAGTCGCAATCGGGCTCCCGGACGAAGCGCGAGGTAGCTTTCCTGCTGGCGTGCCAAAATGACACGAATAGGATTGACCATCGAAGTAGGTTCGGTTTGTTCAAACTCGATTCTCAAAGGCACACTACCAATCACCCGGCGTTTGAAGCGGATCTGCCAATGATTCTCCTCAATATTTACAATATCTCGTACTTCACTTCCCGAAACCCGAACCGTCCGGGCATCGATTTCCGAGAGAGCTGGAAGCATCACCTCAAGTTCCTTGATGGAAGCATGATCAACCTGCAATAAAAGACCCACGCGAGTTCTGGACCGGCCCTCACGAAGCTCCACATCGTTGAGAACCTGCGCAGCCAATGAAGGCTCAAGTTGATCCACTGCCAGTGAAAGGTCCCAAGACTTTTGCAAAAGCCGGAAAGCCAACGAACCCGGTTGGGAACCTCCCACCGAACGAGGATCAAGAGCCGACAAATCCTTTCGTTCCGCCACACTCAGTTGAATCCCACGCCCCGGAACAACTACCAGTTGACCCCACTGTCGATTAGCTTCGCGCAAGATTATTTTGGGAACAGACCATTTCTCGGCCGGAAGTGTTGGAGTGGCTGCGGTCAACACGAGGGAAAATTGCTGCTCTCCAATCGTCTTACCACTAAGGTTCATCACCACGAAACGATCCCCCTTCTCCTCGATCTCCACCCAGTGATTCAAAGCAGCGCCCGTGAGTGATTCTACCTCGAAGCCCTTGGGGAGAGGAAAACTTAGTCGGAAGACTCCGGCACGCGTGATCGCAGTTGTGAGTTCAACTGCTAAAACCGTCCGTTCTTCACCGAAGGAAAGACGTTGTTTTGAATCTGACCGCACTTCAGGTGAAACCGGAGCTACCTTGATCTTGAGCGAAGCTTCTTCCTTCGAATATCGGTAAACCTTCTGGAGTGAAGCGATAGGCTTACCCGCACGATCGCGTGGAATTAAGCTGCTACTAAAGTCCGCCAGATTAACCGGTGATAATCCCTTCACCTCGTCACGATCTAGCTGAGCCTCTTTCCCAAATGCCAGCGCGATCATTCCAACTTCCCCAGCTGCCCCTTCCACCCTCATCGGCGAGACCGGAACCTCAACCGGCAACTCGGCCAATGCCCGCTGGGTCTCGACATCGATATAGAATGGACGAGATTGAAACTGGGTCAATTCCACGGTGAGCAATCGTTTCGAAGGGTCGAAGCGCCATGGGCCGATTAATTTGCTCTGGACATCGCTGACCGTGAACCCTTCCGGCACTGTCAAAACAAGTTTCTTAACCTGACCCTGGGCCGGACGAATTCTGACGCGATGACGACCGTCTACCACTCCAGGTCCCGGGAGAAAAAGGTCATCTACCTCCGCAAAAAATCGAGAAACTTCCGCCGCGACATCTCGCACCTTCGGACTCAGGACCACTCGGGCATTCTTTTCTGGAGCCAGCCACAAGAGAGCGGAGGTTCCCTTTCCTTCGATAGGTTTCATCCGAACTGCCGAAATGCTCTCAATAGACCACCCGATAGCATCATAGGAAACCGAGAGCTTCCGGACCGCTGCCAGCCCGGTCAGCACCGGAACCCCTTTCGTGACTGGACCGGCCGGTGCTTGATAAGAGAAGGTCGCTTTAGAACTGCCGTCTACAGTTGGGGTCACCAAATAGTTACCGTCCTCATTTACAACGCGGAGGCTCTCGCCCTCGAAGTTGGTCAAAGTCGCAGGAGCCTGAACGAGAAGGAATTTCTCACCCGCTTTTCCAGTGATCTGAATCCTAGCGTCAGAGGATAAACGACGACCTTCAATCTCCCAAGCTTCCTCGATTGAATCCGCAGCTTTGATCTTACCACCTGCTGGATCTTTTCCCTCAGCTGACATCGAACCGAACACGATAAAGAACCCAAGTAAGATAAGCGCGGTTACAGACCCTTTTGAAACGGGCGATGGATCGGGAGCCTCGGATTCTTTAGGAGCCTCCTCATCAACATCAGAACCACCTTCCTTTCGAGCAAACAACTCTTTCCAAAGATCGAGACAACGGCTGACAGCCAGCCACCAAAGGATCAAAATTACAATTCCAAGACCTGCAAAAAACCACCCTGCACCACCAACTTGCGAAAGAGCTCCATAGGAAAACCCAAAAGTCGAAATTACCAGTAGAAAACCACGCTTCGTTCTCCAATTAAAGGCGAGCACAACTAAAACAAAAGCAAGGACCATAACAAAAATTCCCGGATAATAGACATTCATAGATCCAATTTCCACATGGGATACAGTGATCTCCAGAAGGTTATCGGGAGCCTTCACCGGAGCGTTGTATTCCAGAACATCGGGTAACTCGACATGCTGTCGTGAACCTTGATTTGCGAGGTGAAACGCACCAGCAGCTGCAAACAAAACGAAAGCGGCACCAATCATCGAAACTCCCGCCTTGAAACGCATAAGCAAGCTACCAAAAATCCAAGCGGCAACCAGAATCCCAAAGCTCAGAAGAGCCTCATTTTCAATCCAGTTAAATCCATCTTCCAAGCTAAATACCGTTGAGAGATTTAATCCCATGGCGACCTCGGGCTTTAATTGATAACCGGTATCTGGGGTCACTTCCCAGCGTGTCATCAACTGGGTCGTATCATGAAGCATCGGAACTAAAAGGCGCACCCGCTCGGCACCTGCACTCCCATCTTTACTTGAGTGAACAGTAACCTTTACCGGAAGATTTGGCGTGACCGATTCGGGGAGTGGAACCAGGAAAAGATCGCCGGCAGCGCGTAAGGTAACCTGCTTACCATTAACGGTAACTTCCCGGATTTTTAGCCCCTCGGGAACTACGAGCTTAAGCTCCTGCCCGTTGCGAGTTCGCACGTCGAAGCTAGAGACCGTGAGCACGCCCCCGTCGCGGGCAATACGACTTTCGATTTTGGCATACTCGACAACTTGGCGGGCGGTTTCGCCCCGGCGGAACCAAGACACTTTCGCCTCCAACTCAAAGGGACGAAGTTGGTATTGCCAGGCCTTCAAAGTTGGAGCGTTCGACATAAGCTGATACTCAGCCGGTAGCTCCAGCGGATCGAGTTGTTGCAGTTCCTTGCCTCCTTTTGTTTGCGTCAGCTCAACCTGCCCCGGGCTTACCACTTGAATAAACCCCCGTTCAGCTTGAACCTCTGCCGCAGTAACGCCTCCAAGAACAAGAATATCTTCGGCGTTCTGTTCATAAGTCACCAACAATTGATATGCCCCCATAACTGGACGATGAAGAGGCACAATCAGCACCCCCTCTGTGTTTCGATAGTCACGAATATCCTGACCATCGACACCAAGGTTTTCGACCCCCGCCGGTACGGTCAATTTCCATTCGCTCACCGGAGCTCCGGTGACGAAATAGTTGAGCAAAACCGAAACATAACCCGTCCCCTCTTGGAGTGAATAAAAGTGATAGCAGTCCGCCTGCACGTTTTGATTGAGTGCCACAACTTTCATCTGGGCACTCCATTTATCGGAGCGAATCCGGAAAGCTTGCTGCAAATTTGGCCCGCGCTTTAGCAGTCGGGCCAAAGGCATCTCTGCAAGGTCTTCGACATTCTCCGGAATTACCCGGAAGCCAGGATTAGCGCTCACCCCGAGCTCACCGCCCACCACCTTACTACCCGGGTATGCAAAGGAAGGAAGAGCCCACACTCCAGCCTTGGAGGGTTCATTCTTTTCCAAGTGAACCTTTACCAATCGTCGCCCGGAAACCTCTTTGCCAAAGATGACTTTAAGCCGACGCAGCCCATTTTCTGGTTCGCTCACGACATAATCGGAAACATCCGCCCCCGTCAGAGAGACCACCGAGTAATCAGAAGGACCAAAGAATTCCCACTCGCGAATGCTAGCTTCTCGAATTTCTAATTCAAGATCGGCACGCAAAACGCGATCGGTCTCAGTGAGCTCGTAGGCAAGATTCTGCGAAACATTGATCTCAGGCTCCACTCGTTCGGCCGACACCGAAAACGAGCGATTAGCGGCAGGATAGCGATAGTAAAGAACCTGCCGAATAGACTCAGGGAGCTTAGTGACCTCAGGATATTGACTAGGTGATAGCTGCGACAGGCCGGCCGAATTCATTACCTCGATCCGAACCGCACCACGGTTGTAAACCCGGAAGTATCCGGAATGGCGGACCGCGCCGACAGGGGTGAGGCGAAGCGGCTCGGTTTTCACCGGGAGAGCATCGACTGCCGATTGCGAGCGAACCACAAAAGATGCTTCCTTGGAAACCGGCCCACTCAGAACAATCTCAAGAACTCGCTCTTCCGTGACCTGCCAGCTGAGAACATTGTCACCTTCAACCGCAAGCACTTCGCCGGCTCCGAAGAGCTGCACGTTCAAGGCTGAAAGCGCTCCTTGGAGAGTCTTAACCGTGATCGAAGTCATCTGGCGAAGCAAACCAGCTCCAATCGAAATTTCACCCATAGCTTCACTAGTGAAGAATAACGTTCCGTCGCTTGTCTTGCGCTCCGGCTGCCAAGCAAACAAGCACTTTCCAGTTGCGGGAAGAAAAGCAGCATGTCCGGACTTATTTGCAATCGGGCTCACTGGCAAAGCAGCATCAAAAACGGCAGTTGGGGTGATTCCCTTGAGGGTTATTGGAACCACCGTGCCGCTTGGCCCAAAAAAATCGACTCTCTTCCAGTCACCAATAGTTTGCACGGGAGTCACGAAGGTCAGGTCAATCGGATAAACCCCGGGGCTCTGAAACTCGATTTGATACCCAGCGGCAGCAAGTTTGAGACGATAGCCAGCGCTCACAGGAGATTCAACGGGAGCAGCCCGCCCACTGAGAATCCGGAGTGCAATAGGATTTTTGCTAGTAACGTATGCCGTTCCGCTCAGGTGAAAAGAAGCAGAATTTTCTGAAGAATTCACATCTCCAACAAGCTGAATATTACGAAATTCAACCGGAGCAGGCTGAGCGGCTGAGAGAGAAATATCAGCAGAGATAACAGCCCGACCTACAGCTGAAAGTTTATCGATGCCATCAGCACTCTTAAGTTTCACCAAGCCTTCGGCGGTCACAAGTTGATGCCGTAGACCCTGTTCCGAGGAAAGCGAATAGGTCGCCGAAAATCCACTCGCGCCTTCCGGACCAAAACTCGAGATTTGATGGGGACCAGGAACCTTTATGGCGGAACGTTTAATCTGAACTACGAAGCGATAGTGCCTGATCTTGAGATCATTCGGGATAAAGTCGAGAAAGCGAAGTTTTCCCTCCTGTCGCAGCGCCCAACTTCTCAAATGTTCACCGTTCACTGAGGTGATTGGCGCATCCCCAAGGATCTCAACAGACAAGCGATCAGCCCCCCCCTGCATCACTTCAAATTTAAGTTCAGCGATTTCCGTCAGGTCCTCAACCGTAAATTTTGCCGACGAGTTTACCTTCGTCACATAAAACAGCTTCGGCGGGGGTATGGGAGCCGGAGCTTCAATTACGATCCGGTGATCCACCTTTTTCGACTTCACCTCAACCTTCGGTGAAACTTCTTCGGGTGCGGCAGGCGTTTCTTTTTCCTGCGCCGTGAGCCAAGAACCGAGAATGAGAGTGATTAAAAAATAGATTTTCATGGGATAATTAAAAAGAGAGTGATGCTCACTGGAGCGCTAAATTTTGAGATAAGCAGGTTCGTAAAGCATCCTTCCGCGCATTACTCACCAGCTTGTTGGAGCATGGTTTGGAATTCGTCAAAGCGGACCTGGGCACCAAACCTTGATCTCAGAAGTTGCGCCTCTTGACGAAGTCGTTTGAGCTCAACACGATCGCCGACCAGACTACCCTTGAGTTTTTCGGCGAAAAGCGCAGTAACACCGGCGAGTCGTAACTTGGGGTCTGCTTTGGAAAAGAATTCGGTCTCTTCCTGGTAAGGAATAGACCAGGTCCGTTCGATTATTCGGTCGCTTGTGGGATCGAGAAAACGAACAGAAACCGTCCCGACATCTCCTCGACCTTCCGGCATTGGCTCGAAGTGATAAAGCGCGACCCCGCTTTCTTCGGCAGCCATCTCGGCGGCATCGACAGCATCGTTTCGAAAGTCCTCCTTCTTTAGTTTATGCTTTTCAAAACCATAGAGTTTAAAAGTCGAAACCCGCTCAGGATTGAATAAGACCTGCACTTTTACATTCTTCGCCGCAGGCCGAAGAGCCCCGGCTATTTGTTGGGCAAAACCATCATCAGCATCATCGGGATCGTCCAAGAAGTAATATCGCCCGTCCCCTTGTTTGGTGAGAGAATTCAGAATTTCATCGTTAAGACCATCCGCACCAACTCCACAGGCATCAAAGGAAATGTTAGCGCGGCGCATGGACTCAACTTGTCCAGCAAGATACTTAGGCTTCGCATCGCCCAGGTTGGCTGCGCCATCCGTTATCAAAATAATACGATTTTGAGCACCTTTTAGGAATTGTTGTTTTGCCAACTGTAGACCACTTGAAAGCGCCTCCTCAAGATTGGTGCCCCCTTCAGATAAGGGATTGGCAACGAATCCAGCAAGCTTTGCAACTTCGTTCCCTTTCACTCGCTCGGCCAAAAGCCGCGGTGTCCGGGCAAAGCCCACGAGGGTAAGCTCGTCGTTGGAATTTAATTGTCCTGCGAGCAAGGCGAAAGCTTTTTGCACACTCTCGGCCCGGTCGGCCCGTTCCATTGACCCGCTTTGATCTAGCAGAATAGTGAGCCGAAGTGGTGTCGCCGCATTACGTCCCAAAGAAGCCGTAGTCATGGAAACTCGCATGAGGTTTCGCTGCTGCATGAAAGGATGGGAGCCTTGTTCAATCTCAAAAGAAATCTTCTCGGCCTGAGTCGGTCTGATGTCATCATAGCTCAGCGCATTAACAAACTCCTCAGGGCGAACTTTTGAAGCATCCGGCCACCTCCCTTGACTCAAGGCTGCCTTCGCCAACTTGAACGAAACGTCACTGACATTTAGAGAAAAAGTGGAGTCTGCTTTCTTTGCAGTTGAAGTTTCAAAAGGTGTAGCGGTTGGCGCCTTCTTTTGGGTGGCCGGTTTACTCTTGGCAAAAATAGCTTCAGACTTTGCAGCTCTCTCCACCCTATCTTTTTCCACGCCCATGAACAACTCTGACTCCTTAATTCTTTCCTTTTCCTTCGCAGACGCCTCGGCGACTGCTACGGAAACGTCTTCCAAGCTCTCCAGAGCAATATCGCGTTCAACACTAGTCGCTGCGCTATCTCGAGAGTTCTTTAATGCTTCGTTGGATCTCTGAACTGCAGATTCCTCTTCGTCGTTTGAATCGTCGACCCTTTCGTTTTTTGTATCAAATGCCGACGGCGTTGCAGGAGTTAAAGGGAAGCCAGAACCTCCTTCTCCTCGGCCAACACCGTTTTGTTGGCCACCAAAACCACCGCTAACCTGAAAAGGAAGCTCGGGGGGCATGAAGAGATCATCCGAACTTGCCTCACCATCCCCCTTCTCTATCATTTTCCGGCTGCGAAGATTGCCTGTAGCACCCTCCTTATCCCCGTTTTCCTCACGAAGGCCTTCCGGCCGGACAATCCCCTCACCTGCAATTTCTATTGAATCCACCTTGCCTCTTGCCGAGCCACTCTCCTTCTCCAACTTCGCTACGGAAGCCGCCAGCCTTGTTATGGCGAGCGCCTTTTTGCGAGAGACAGCACTTTGCGGGGCCACACTTTGATTGAGAGTCCGCCGACTGAGACCCTCTTTTCCCGATCGTCTAACTCCGTCCTTTGCCTCGCCCTTACCCTCGTTTTTCGAGCCAAAGTATGCCTGAACTTTAGCTCGCGACTCACGAGCCCGCTCTTCACTTTCTTCGTCAAACCCAAAAGGATCGATCTCAATCGAGGGATTCCTATTTTTGGCATCAGTCAATTCTAAGCCCAACTGAGCCTCCTCATATTCAAAAGATAAGTTATCTTTGACTTCACCTGAATCATCGAGATCAGGACGATCGGCAGACATTGGCATTCCTGCAATTCCACTCACAAACACGCCACCGTCACTTACACCTTTACCACCGCCTGCTCCAAAATCATCGCCATCACCAAAATCCGTAAGCGGATCTAAAACCTCAATTTCAGGAACCGGAATCTCAGGAACCGGAATCTGAGCTGGCAATCTGCTCCAAGCCGCAATTGCCTTCCCATTCGCAAGTGAGCCAGCGGAGGGTTTCTTGGCAACTGCCATCGTTGAAGTCTTGCGATTCTTGACAGTCCCAGATCGTTCATCCAGCACGCCTAAGGAATTCCCAAGAACCGCTGATTGAGCAGGAGCGACCCCCCGCTCCAAAGAATTCGGAGCAAGTGCGCCGTCCAAAACAGCCATCGCTTCTAACACATCTTGCTTCTTTCCGCTATCCTCGGAGTCCAATAACACCCTCTGTTTATTAATCCCCTTCAAATCCCCTTCTTCAGACAGTCGCGAAGAGAGGGATAAATCTCCTGAGTCTTGAAGACTTGCAATTGAATCGCTCTTCTCTTGAGCTACTGAATCATCCGTCATCAAGGAACTCTCCTTCTCCGATCCAAGCGGTTGACTCAACACAAAGATCATCAAGGTTAGAAATACACAGGCCGCACAGGCATAAATCAAACGTCGTTGGGCGATCAAAGAAATCTGTTTCCGCCTTGCCTCAACCATTTCATTACGCTTCTTCTCATCAATCTTCGCTAGGATCTTTCCACGTCTATCCTCCGATAGCTTCCATTTTGGATCCTCCTTTGACTCCTGCGCTTCCGCCAAAACACCGTGAACTTTTTCGAGACCTATCCGATAACTTTCAAGTTCAGGTTTTTTCGACATCAATCGCTCCAGGTCTTCCGCCTCAAAAGCTGAGGCTTCCCCGAGAACCAAAGCCACAATGCGAGCTTCCAGCTCGGGCTCAATGTAAGTTTGAAGATCGTCGTTCATATGGATATGGATGTGAAATTAAAAGTGGCTAATTCCGGACTTACGAAGTCGCTCCCCAAGATCTTTGAGTAAGTGGTGGAGCCGGTAACCGACGTTGCCGACACTCATCTCGAGTTTATCGGCAATTTCCTGATATTTGAGACCCTGAAAATATTTCATTCGGACCATGGACTGATCTCGCTCGTCCATTTCAGAAACAAGCATTTGAATCATTCCCACCGCTTCTAGGCGCCCCAATTCGTGGTCCGGGCGCTCGAGATCTGATTCACGATCATCCGGCGCTTCATCAAGCATTTCGCGTTTGTTTTTGCGAAGAATGTTGAATGAAAAATTGCGCACGCAGCGAAAAAGCCACGCTCTCGGAATCTCAACCTCCTCCCAGTGTTCGTGAAGCTTTAAAAAAGCGTCTTGAACGACCTCCTCAGCAAGCTCACGACGTCCCAGCAATCCAAAGGCATACCGAAGCAGCGGGCTTTCCTCTTCGAAAAAAACCTTTTCGAGAGTTAGCCGTCTTACTGGCACCTTGTTTTTACCGGGCAGACGCATGATCGACTGCCGAGAGGCCTGATGTGAACTTCCTTGAGACACAGATAAACATTCTTTTCATTAGGAATGACATCTCAAGAGCCGATTCCTTGGAAAAAAAAAGATTTTCTTTGAAATCAATTTAGCCTCACGATCTCAACCGTAGTTATATCTTTACCCAGCCTCAATTTGCCGTGTGATTTCAAGAGCAATAGCGAGGGCATCAGCACCTTGTTTTCCAGTAACTGCAGGAGTCTTACCATCTTGGACACTTTCCACAAAGGCAGCAAGCTCAAGCTTTAGAGGCTCGTCCTTTTCAACTTCAACCGTCGCTTTTTGAATCGCGCCTCCTTCTTTCCAAAACATTTCGCCCGATTGCTCCTGATAATCCAGCGAAAGATAACCATCGTCTTGAAAAACCCTGATCTTCCGCAGCCTTTCGGGACTAATTCGGCTCGCGGTGACATTAGCAACACAACCATTTTCGAATCGGAGCCGCGCATTAGCAATATCCTCACTTTTCATCAAAACTGGAACACCCACTGCGTCGATGCTAGCGACTGGCGATTTTACCAAGTGCAGAATGATCTCGAGGTCGTGAATCATGAGATCCAGAACCACTCCAATATCGATACTGCGGTTGGGAAAGGGAGAAAGTCGGTGGGATTCAATGAACTTTGGGTGATTTAGTTTCGCTTCAAGCTCTCGCATCACTGGATTGAAACGCTCAATATGTCCAATTTGAAGGATTCGGTCGCGTTCTTCGGCCAACTCAACAAGCTGCTTAGCCTCTTCAACGCTAGGAGCAATGGGTTTCTCCATGAGGACATGCAGTCCACGCCTCATCAATTCACCACCCACCTCAAGGTGAGCGATTGTAGGCACCGCAACACTGGCCAGATCACAGGCTTCAGCAAGAGCTTCCAACGAATCCACTGCTTTTGCCCCGAATTCTTCAGCAACGGCCTGTGCTCGCTTCAAATCAGCATCATACACAGCAGCCAACTCGACCTCCTGAATGAGAGAGTAACACCTAGCGTGATTTCGCCCCATTGATCCTGACCCTGCTACTCCAGCTCGCAATTTCATAAAGAAACATCTCGCAGACCGTCTGAAAATTACCAGCGAACTTTCCGCTTGAAAAAATTCCTCTTCCATTAAGATTTTAAAACAAGTCAGGGCAGTTCGACGCTCCCTACGTGTATCAAACGTATTTTATCATCCTATGATTGAAGTTACCGGTCTCACAAAACGTTTCGGCCCCAAAGCGGCCGTAGACGATCTTTCGTTCTCAGTCAAAAAGGGCGAGGTCCTCGGGTTCCTCGGTCCTAACGGCGCCGGGAAGTCCACAACCATGCGTATGGTAACCGGATTTCTTCCCGTAACCGCCGGCGAAATTAGCATCTGTGATATCTCAATGATCAATAATCCTCAGGAAGCTAAGCGTAAAATTGGCTACCTTCCCGAATCGGCACCACTTTACAACGACATGTCCGTCCAGGGCTTTCTAAAATTTTGCGCTTCAATGCGAGGTCTTACTGGATCGGCACGTCGCAATGCAGTTGCAAAGTCTATCGAAACTTGTTTCCTCGAAAGTGTGTATCGTCAGTCTATCGGAACTCTTTCTAAGGGATATCGCCACCGAACTTGCCTCGCGCAGTCCCTCCTACACGATCCCGAGGTGCTTGTTCTCGACGAACCGACCGACGGTCTCGACCCCAACCAAAAACTAGAGGTCCGAAAACTCATCAAGAACCTTGGCAAAGAGAAGGCTATTCTCTTCTCGACTCATATTTTGGAAGAGGTCACAGCGGCCTGCACCCGCGCCGTCATTGTTGATCAAGGAATCATCGTAGCCGACGGGACTCCGAAGGAACTAGAAACTCAGGGCGGGGGTTCACTTTACGATCTTTTCCACAAAGTGACGACCTTCGAAACTCCGGCTGCCTAACTCAAACTCTGAAAGATCTTTCACAATGAACATGCTCACTATCTTCAAGCGCGAGTTGACTAGCTATTTCACACAGCCAACCGCTTACGCCATCGTCATCGTCTTTGGCTTTCTCTCATCGCTCCTAGCCTTTACCTTAGGGCAATTCTGGAACGTCGCCGATGCTAGCCTGAACGGTTCGTTCTTCGTCTATCATCCCCTTCTTCTGATGATACTTGTCCCTGCCGTCAGCATGCGTCAGTGGGCCGATGAACATTACACCGGAACAATCGAACTGCTTGGCACCTTTCCGATTAATCTAGGAAGCGCTATCATTGGTAAGTTCCTTGCAAGCGCTGTTGTGTGGGCGCTGGCTCTTGCTTTAACCTTCCCAATGATTTTGACGGTTAACTACCTTGGGAGTCCTGACCCATGGACGATTTTTTCAGGCTACCTCGGGAGCTTCCTCGTCTGCCTTACCTTCCTCGCAATCACGACGCTTGTCTCCTCGTTCACACGCGACCAAGTAGTGGCCCTGATCGTCTCAGTCGCGATATGCTGTCTTCTGACGATGATTGGTTGGGAACCTGTCATCAATGAGGTCCGTCGGACCGGTCCTGAGGCTAAGGGAGCTGTCGAATTAATGACTAGGATCGGTATCTTCAGCCACTTCTTCGATGCCACACTTGGCCGGATTTCTTACGCCAGCTTGATTTATCTCGGCGGCATCATCTCAGTTTGCCTTTTCGGCACAAACCTCGCGCTCAAGTCGCAGCGCGCTTAATTTACAATTTTTCCTAAACTATCCTGCAAACCTCATGAATGTTTCAAAAGCTTTCGCCATCGGAATTACCACCATTGGCTTCATCCTTTTCGTTCTCTCTCAATTCAAAGACTCTCTCAGTCCTCTTACGTGGTATTTTGCAATCGGGAGTTTTATCGCTTTATCGTTTGTTTCGAACAGCCGCCTCATCCGAGTTGGGTTCGCAACGGTCGCCTTACCCATCTTTGTTTTCTTTTTTACCGAGTTTGTTTCTCGGACCGATCTTGGCAATAAGTCCATCGATCTGACTGAAGATGATCGTTACACCCTGAGTGAAGGAACCCGCGCCATCCTGACCGAACTCAAAGATCCGGTGACGATTAACTATTACGTAACTCGTGATGTTGATGGCACCCCCTCAGCTTATAAGAGGCACATCCCTCGGGTAGACAGCTTCCTTCGACAGCTCGAAGCGCTTGCGAATGATAAGAACCTTACCCTCAACTTCATTGACCCCGAGCCGAATACTGATGAAGAAGACGCTGCTCTACTCGATCAAGTTCAGCAAATTCCAGTCACTCAGGACGACCAATTCCTCTTCGGAGCTTCTATCAGCTCCTTGGATAAGAAAACTGTCATTCCCTTCTTCGCACCGAGCCAAGAAACACAGCTAGAATACCAGCTTATCAGTGCCATCGCAGAAGTGAGTCGGCGTGAAACACCGGTTGTCGGTTTGATTTCGGCCCACAACCTAGCCTCGGGTGGACAGACAAATCGGGGCTGGCTCTTCTACCAGCTCCTTCAACGTTCTTATGATGTTGCGAATCTGGGCATGATGCCAATTGAGAGTCTCGGAACAGAATATGAAAAAAGAAAGTGGGGAGATGCTCCAAACTATCTCGATCCCGAGAAAATCAAGGTGATCCTTGTGGTCCATCCGGCAGGGATCACTCCTAATACCGAGTTTGTTTTAGACCAATATATCCTCCGGGGTGGAACTGTCATCGCTTGCGTCGATCCTCTTTCTCTCGTAGCACAGCAATCTGGTGGCCGGCCACAAATCCCCGGGATGCCACCACAGGGCGGGACTCCACCCTCATCATCACTCCCGAAACTTTTCAAAAAGCACAACATTGGTTTCAAAGAATCCCAAGTAGTCATCGACCGGAAGTATGCTCCCTCGAATAACCCACCCGTTCTCTTACTTAACGAAGAGGCCATGACCGCAAAAGATGATATTTCACTTTCTAAAATCAAAAACCTCGCGTTTCTAATGTCAGGAGGATTCACGGGAGAGAATGGCAAGGCCATGGGACCCGGTCTTGAAGTCCGAAAATTGGTCGAGTCTTCCTATGAATACACTTTCGTCACCGATCAAACACTCAACAGCCCTGACGCTGCTAATCAGCTTCGATTCGCCTTGGGAAGCCGGCGTGAAGGGGATGAAAGACAAGCCTACGTTGCGCTCCTTAGCGGAACGTTCACGACGGCTTTTCCTGAAGGTGACCCTTCTGCAAAGGAAGGCCCCGACGAGAACGAAGGCGAAAAAGAAAAGAAGACCACCGAAGCCCTCACTACCGGAATTAAAGTTGGCAATCTCTATTTATTCAGTGACTCCGACTTCCTTTACGACGGAATGGCCTACAATGCTCGCCGAATGTTCAACACCCAAGTCGTTGAACCGATCACCAACAACGGAGCATTTATGTTCAATATTCTCGATCAGGCCGTAGGCTCCGAACATTTGGTCGGAGCACGAGCCCGTGCCGAGGTTTACCGCCCCTTTACCATCCTAAAAGAACTTGAGGCTGAATCAGAAAGGAAATCGAAAGAAAATCTCGATAAACTCCAGGCCAAAGAAGAACGGATCGAAAAAGAGTTTCAACAAATCAGATCACAGATGTCATCTGCTAAAGAAGCCCAGATGTCACCTGAGCTGCAGGAAAAACGTGATGAATACATCAAAAATAAGGTCCAAATTCAGAAGGACCGCCGAGAAGAGAAAAAAGCTCATCAAGGAAGAGTTGATCTTCTAAAAGCCAATATCTTTTGGCGTAACATCCTCTACATGCCACTCGGTGTGATCGTCATTGGCCTCTTTGTCTTCATTTGGCGAAAGCAACAAACCAAAGCCCGATAATTTTTAAGTTTACTATATAAACCTCGAACCAGACTAAGAAAACATGTCACGACTTCAACTTCTGATTCTTTGGATCCTCGCCCTCGGCGCAGGCTACTACTACTTCAACAGCAAGGATGTCCCAGACTCCATAAGCCAAAAAACGAAACTTGAGGTTGGAGCTCGAATCGTTCCTTCTGATCTTATCGAAACAGTCGATAGTCTCACCGTCGTTTCGGGCGATGATAAGGCATCGCTAAAAAAAATCGACGGCCGGTGGGTTGTATCCGAAAAGGGAGACTTCCCAGCCAATTATGACTCTATCAATCAAGTCATCGGTGCTTTACGAGAAGCCAAGGTCGCTCAAAGCGTCGTTGCAACAGACGAGTATTACGACCGCTTCAAGTTAGACCCCACCACAGAAGAAAAGGGCGAAAAACCCGATACCATTTCGTTACAAAAGGATGGCAAAGAGTCTTCCACTATTTTCCTAGGTAAAACTCGCGAATCAACGGGTGGCTCTGGCGCTCGAGCGGGTCGATTTGTTCGACTCTCAGATGATGAGAGCGGCGTTTATGTGGTCCAAGAAGGCTTTAGCTTTTTGAACGCTGATCCTGACAATTGGATTAATAAATCCCTCACACCTCTAAAAGAAGGAGCGATCAAAATGGAGGTGACGGCTCCAAATGATGAAAGCTTTAAATCCTGGACTGTTTCTCGTGAAACAGTGCGTGATGATTTTATGGTCGAAGGTCTCGGCGAAAAGGAAGAGACAAAAAACAATGACACGGCAGCTTTGAAGAATCTATTGGCAGGGGCAACCTTCACAGAGCTCATTACCAGTGAGGACTACAAGGAGCGCGCTAACGAAAAGGCGGCTCGCCAACTAAAAGCGACTGATTCCACCGGGACAATCTTCTCAATCACGATTACCCCTGAAAAGAAAACAGAGCAGAAGGAAGAGAAAAAGGACGACACGGCTAACCCAACACCACCACCAGCGGTCGATTACTTCGTCTCAATTGAGATTCTAAATGGTCCAACTAAGCCAGAACCCGTTGGAGATGATGCGAGTGTTCAGGAAAAAGCGGTTTATGCGGAGCGCGTTAACAATCTTGCAAACGTGTCTGCGGGCGTAAACCAAATGCGTAGCACTTACGGAGGGCGCTACTTCTTGGTAAGTGAGACCACAATCGGAGCTCTCAACAAAAATCGCGGGGAACTCATTCAGCCCAAAAAGGAGGAGAAAAAACCTGTCACAGTGGCCACTCCTCCAATTCGTGTACCGACTCCGGGAGATAAAGCCGTAGGCACCCCACCCCTGCCTGGTGTAAATACGCCCCCACCGTCAATCGCCCGCCCAAAGGAGGGTCAAGGTAAACCAAAAATCGAGGCCGTCACTCCACCAATTCAAGTTCCACCGATTCCAAACAAACCTAATATCGAGGACACTGCTCCCGAATCGATTGAGAAAACGGAATTGGAAGGGCAGAAAGCTGGCGAATAAGTTCTACGACCCCTCCAGATGCTTACTCTTGGGTGGAAGTTCCTCTCAGTTGCCCATCCCTCCTCTCGGATCGATGGATGAACAAGCTTGACTCTCTTCACAGCTATCGCAAATTATTTGCATATATATGAAGACGTTATTAATTTTTATTACGTTTACACTCTGCGCCCACGGTCTCGATGTTGCTTCACTTCACCCACTCATTACCGATGCCGTTAAACAAGTTGGCGGTGAGCGGGTCAATGTCGTGGAGGTCGTAAAACCAGGAGCAAATGTCCACAAATTCCAGCCACGGGCTTCTGACATCAAAAACATGAACCGTGCTCGAATCATCTTCGCATCGGGAAAGAACCTTGAACCCTATTTGGCTGACCTGAAGGACAGTTTAAACGCCAACCAGATCATTATTGAGGTTGGCCGAACCATCCCTTCCCAAAAAGTCTCAAAAGAAGATCAAATCTACACCTGCTGCCCAAATCATGCTGTCGGGGGAATCGATCCACATTGGTGGCACAACGTCCGTAACATGGAGCGCGCCGTTCGAGTCATCGAGAAAGAACTCATTCGCATAGATCCCGCTGGAAAGGCAATTTACGCCGCAAATTCCAAGGCCGCTCGGACCCGCCTCACCCAGCTTGACAGATGGGTAAAAGGTCAAGTCGCCACTATTCCCCGGGGAAAGCGGCACCTCGTAACCGCCCATGCTGCCTTCGGGTATTTCTGTAAGGGATATGGATTCAAGGCGAGTTTTGTGCAGGGGCTGAGTGCCCAAGGAGAGGTCTCTGCAAGCCAGCTTGCCGGAGCCATTCAACAACTCCGTAAGGAGGCCATTCCAATGGTCTTTCCTGAACAAACTGCAAACCCCAAAGTTCTTCAACAAATTGCGAACCAGACCGGCGCGAAGGTTGGAAACCCTCTCATCGCAGACGGATCAATTCCGAGCTATCAATCGATGATTATTTCCAACGTTGAGAATATTGTTGCTGGATTAAGGTAAAGATCATGACCCGATCCCCTCTCACGGCCACCCTACTACCTCTGGCTCCGCTTGCCGCGCTAGGTTGGCCGCTCGCTAAGGTGATCAACCAAGAACCTTATCAGCAAGCAAAAGTTGTAGAGGACAGTTCCGGGCCCCTTCTCCAAGCAGATTTAGAGATAAAAGCGGCGCACCCGTTCAAGAGGCTTGAAGTATCGGCCGCTGATACCACTTGGACTTTTACTGCAGTTGAAGACATCAAAACGATCTCCTTTCCAAAAGACCTTGATGTTATTTTCACTGTTACTGCGACATGGCCGGAGGGCACCCCTGAATCAGCAATCCTTCTGACATTAAGACCTGACGGCCGACCCGACCGCAATCATACTCTTTGGGGCTTCCTTGAGCTCACCGAAGAGATAACATTCACTTGGAACCGCTAGTTATGAGCCACGAACACCATCAACTCGACCTCACTGGTGTTGGCTTTTGTTACGGAAATAAAGAGGCGCTGCGCGAGGTTAACTTCTCCACCCATTGCGGTCAGCGCCTTGCGCTATTAGGTCCGAATGGAGCAGGGAAAACCACCCTAATCAGGCTACTTGCCGGATTACTCCCATTACAATCTGGAAATATTCAATGGCGTGAAAACTCTATCACCAAGGCCCGCCGCGAGATCGCATACCTCCCACAGGTCGATCAACACCAACGTAATTTCCCAATTCGTGTCAAAGACGTCGTCGCAATGGGACGATTTCCACACCTAGGCCATCTTCATCGATTTCGTAAAATTGATCGTGAAAAAATCAATGAAGCCATCGACCTTATGAACCTTGGTGATATAGCCCATCGCCAAATCGACCAGCTTTCAGGCGGGCAACAACAGCGGACTTTTATCGCCAGAGCTCTAGCTCAAGAGGCACATGTCCTACTCCTCGATGAGCCATTTAACGGACTAGATATTGAAAGCCGGTGTCACTTATCAGATTCACTCTTTGAACTCACGCAAAGCGGCCATCTCATCATTGCCTCCCATCATCAACTAGAAAGCGTCACTCAAATTTTCACTCACGCCCTGGTCCTCGACCAAAAACAGGTTGAGTTTGGAGAAGCGACCAAGGTCATGGAAAGCGAGTCTGTGAAACAGATCCTTCACTCTTGCCACCCGCACGCGCATGAACGAGCTCTTTGATATCCCGCTCTACCAAAGGGCGATTCTTGCGACTCTCATTATCGGTTTCGTTAACGGATACGCCAGCGCTTTTGTCCTTCTACACCGAAGCCCTCTCAAACTGACGGCCCTGAGTCATAGCCTTCTTCCTGGCGTCGCGCTTGCCGCCTATTTCGTCGGCCTTGGAGTTCTAAGTGCCTTTTTCGGAGCTGTTATTGCAGCAGTGATTATTGGAGTGCTTACAGTCCTCTTATCCCGCGTCACAAAAATCAGTGATGATACCGTTCTCGCCGTCCTTTATACAGGTGCATTTGCTGCAGGCATCATGGTCCTGCTAAAACTTGGATCGAATCAAGATCTTGAGAATTGGCTCCTCGGAAACATCCTCGGACTCTCTGATTTTGATTTATGGATGAGCTTTGTTGTCGGAATCATCGCCGTCGCTTTACTTTCCCTCTTTCGACGAGCGGTCGTTATCAAGCTATACGACCCTGAAGTGGCAGCTAGTCTTGGAATTCGAACCCGTCTACTGGAGTATGCCTCGTTTGCCGTTCTTATTCTTGTCCTCGTCACAACACTGCAAGCCGTCGGCTGTATTCTTGCAATCGGAATGATTGTAACTCCGGCAGCCATCGTGCGCCCTTACATTTCA
>Ga0257126_1000156_pt1 | contig 57966 bp, 50 predicted proteins | sample SI060_120mmetaG_FD_190151 | JGI IMG/M metagenome (GOLD analysis project Ga0257126, IMG submission 190151) | Marine microbial communities from Saanich Inlet, British Columbia, Canada - SI060_120m | ecosystem: Environmental > Aquatic > Marine > Inlet | place: Canada: British Columbia | collected... | reverse complement strand
ATTCTTTGGTCTAAATGGGTTTTCATAGCCTTTCCCGCCAAAAGCAATTTCCTAGCAGTAATCCCGAACGCCCTCCGGGAGTGGATCACTTCACCGGAACGGACTTGGTCATCAACCACGTCGAACAACACTGGTGCCCCTCATTCACCAGCGCTGATCTGGTCGACGGAAAGCCATTCCGCCTCAAAGAGGACGAAAGGAAATTACTTTGCGTAAAGCTTCTTCATTGCTTCACCCATAGCTTCACCAATCAGATAATAAGTCTCGGCATTGCCATTCCAATGGTAACCTTGACGGGACGGCGATTCTTCGGCCGGACGAAAAAACCCGGCGGTCTGCACACAGTCGACATTGCCTTTGAATTCGGGGTAGGTCTCGGGAGCGGCCTGAGCTTTGCGAATCAAAAGACGACGGTCAACTTTCTGCTTCACTCCGCCAAACCCGCTGTCTGCAATCACGAAAGGAAGATTTTTGATGCCGAGATCCTTTCTCACGTCCCGAACAAAATTGGCGAGATTTTTCTCATACTCAAGTGTCGCAGGCATTCCGCAACCGTCGTTCCACCCCTGGTGCCAACCAAAGCCCACCACCTCATGACCCCGCCCCTCTAATTCCGGAAAGTTTTCTCCAAGCTTGCCTAAAACGTCTTTTACATGCCCAATAATCTCCTTGTAATAGGGACCGGGATCCCCACCCGAACTTGGTGGACGAAAATCTTTTTGAAGGCTCTTTCCGCCCCAGGCAGTCTTAAGGAGGAGAACCGGTTCTTTGATCGCGTCACCCATGACATGCCCAAAGGCATACTCGGGACCGATCGCACTTGGTCTTGCTCCAAAACCTGGCGCCAGCTTCCCCTTACGCCCAAGGTACCAAATAAACACGTCATCTCGGGTGCTCCATTTTCCATCCTTATCCTTAAGATGTTTGTGCTTTTGCGAATTCTCCACCAAATGGCTAAGGCTTCCCTTTCCTCCGTTACGCTTGGGATCACCTTCGATCTTTCCCGCACCCTCCATGTTTGATTGTCCGGCAAGAATAAACACCTTCACGGAGCCCTGCGGAGGACACGCAAAAAGACCCAAAATTCCGACAAGAAAGACAAAAAGAATGTAAAGGGTGTTCTTCATAATAAATCCTTTACGGTCACTCATGAGGAAAGCTTCCATGGAGCATGTTTGCTTTAGCGTTTCCCTCTCGCGCTCTGATTAGCAGGTAAATCACTACCCATTTTTCAAGAAGAGATCCTTATACTCCACTACCATCCCTTTGTCGTGGAGTTGCAGACCGATGAATCCTTTACGAAGTTGCCTCCCCTCCAACTTGTCGGTGAACTCCGATGAACGTTTTCGATTGATGAAAAACTGAAAGTGATTCCCCTTCGCCACGATCCGACAGGCATTCCAGTCGCCCTTGTTGATCTCCTTCATCTGCACCGCATTCTCGATCTTGCGGTGATGTCCCTTGCCTTTCTCATCACCTCCTTTCTCCCCCATGGGTTCCGCCAATCTCCGGTTTCCGCGACCTTTCCACCAAAAGAAAATTACTAACAGTCACCGAGTAATTAGCCCCTCTTCCGGAGCTATTTTAGGTGTTACCTGTCCTGTTGTCCTGCGACTTCTCTGGTATCATGTTCAAAGCGATTTGAGCAAGCTCACCCAGAGAACCTTTAGGGAAGAATAGGGGCTCAGATGCTTCTTGCTTCATCCACCATTCAACGATTTACGCCCTTCAGTATGAAGAGCTTCGGGCAAAAACGTAGAACCTCTCTTCTCCATTAAACGGCTCTCTATTTCTTTTTGGTTAGGCTCCTTTTCTCCTAGATGGGTATCCTTGAGATAGGACCTGTATGACGATTTAAGAGCAGTTTCTTTTTGATCAGGAATGCACAGACGCATGAACGGAACAAATCCTAGGTTTTTTTCGGTCGCTACCGTCTGTCTTCTTTGCCCAGGCCCCTAATCTGAAGTCCACACCAACCTGTCAAAGGTTCTCTTCAATCTCCTCACGGGAACAAAGGGCCTCCTCAATGATTTTCTTATCAGCAACATTCCAGATTTCGTATGCCTCATCAATGCAGCCCTTGGGTATAAGTTTTCCAATAGCTCCTCCAATAGTTACTATCAACGCAAGGACATCTGGCGATGGAGTGTTCTGCTTAAATCGGGCCTCAATCTGATTGGTGAACCAGCCTAGTTGAATAAAGAAGTCTTGTTCTGCAAAGGTGCTCGTATCGCCTAGCCAAGCCTTATCCTCTGCTTCAACAGCACTCCTAAATAGGGCCGCGATATCCTTTGCTTCCATTTTTGATCTCTCCGGCATTCACAGAGCCATACAACCGACAGCTTATGAAACCTCTTCAAACCTTACCTTAAGGTGTATCACTCACCCACCTTTCCAAAAGGAAAGCCCTCCAACTCTTTGAGAAGGAGGGCTTTAAAATATGGCGGACCGGGAGGGATTCGAACCCTCGATACGCTTTTGACGTATACTCCCTTAGCAGGGGAGCGCTTTCAACCACTCAGCCACCGGTCCGGTGCTCGGTTGAACGGGCGGGATATGAACACCTCAATTGACCTTCGTCAATGGTAAGAGCATCCAATTCTAAACTTTTTTTGAGGCACAAAAAAAGGCGGCTCAACAAGAGCCACCTTTCGAAAATTTCGGAGTAATTTCCGCGCTAGTTTGAGCTTACGCTTTCGAGAATAACTTGATCTCCAGCTTGGAGAGCAACGCCATTTCGAAGGCTGCCTGGCTCAACATCCGCAACAGCCGTGTTAGGCTCAAGCTTCGAGATAAGAAGCCTGCCAAGAAGCCGTCCGTCGCGTTGGATCAGGAGTTTTGAGTCACCGGTAAGACCGGATTTCTCACCTGCTCCAATCACTACGAAATTCCAATCATTATCAACTGCGACGATTGTCGCTTGGAAAGTATTCCCTTCGACACGCTTGATACTCTGGTTGATCTTTTCAACGATCCTACTGCTCTCAGCGAGATTCTTTGCAATATCTTCCTCAAGGCGTTTCTTGACGAGACTTGCATCCTCCTCTTCACCGACAAGCCTCTTTTGGTTCGCTTCCATGTCTTTCACAACACGGGGAACTTCCTCCAGCTCGATCCCAGGAAACTTCCCGCGGAGCGCTTCCATAGAAGCATCGATTTTCTTCTTCTCAGCCGCAGCAACTTCGAGGTCACCACTCACTGAATCAAGAGTGTTTGCGAACTCACTCGCCTGGGATTTCGCTGAGTCTAACTCAGCCTTCGCCTTGGACTTCTCCTCTAAGGCGAGTTCTTTCGCTTGAGTAGCAGCCTCCTTATTGCCTTCCTCTCTCTCGATGTTAGCACTCAGAGTTTTGTTTTCACCTTCCAAAATTATCCGTTCCTTGGTCTTTTCCACATATTTTTCTTTGGCATTCCAGCCGAAGAAACCAGACACAGCGATAGCGACGATTGCGAGGGAGTAAGTAAGAGCTTCTTTCTTCATAAGATACTAGGTTCGTAGGTAAAATGTGTTTTTGACTGTGTTTGTTAAATCTAGTTCCCGTTTGTTGCAGATTCGACTGGAATCACGACATCTCCCGGCGCAACATCGACACCTTCTTGGAGGGAACTTTGAATGACATCTGCCGTAGCTAAGTTGGCGGAGACTGCCTTCACATTGAGTTCAGCGATTTTCTCCCCCGCGCGGATGACAGCAACCCGAGAGCCCCCGATCACACCAGATCGTATTCCCGCAGCAAGAGTGACGATTCCAAGGCGACGATCAATGGATCGGATCGTGGTCTTCATAGTCGGAAAAGACTGGCCGGAAGTGATCTGGCTCTGCTTGGTCTTCGCAGCAACAAGAACCTGACCGGTGCTTGTCTTTTCACCGCGGAGACGCTCGATCTCCGTATTCAAAGTTGCAACCTGTCCTTTAAGCTCAGCAATAGAGGCCTGAAGACGCTCGATCTTTGGAGCAAGCTCCTCAAGGTCACCAAGTTCTTTCAACTTCTCTTGAGCATCAGCGACCTCATTCTTAGTCGAATCAAGCTCCTTTTGCCTGGTATCGATTTCAGCTTGAACAGCATTATTAGCCGTAGTCTGCTTCTCAACCTCGCTACGAAGGCCATCACGTTCTTCGATTGCCTCTGTTTGCGTAGCTTCGAGCTCGGTGATTTTTTCACGAAGACCCTTAAAGGTCTTCGTGTTTATGCCTTTGCGGTCACTTTCTGTATTAACTTTTCCAACTTGTATTTCGAACTCCCCTTTATTCTTGTGGGCCACGAAAGCCGAGAACGCGAGGACGATTGCTGTTAGGGTGCCTAAAGTATTTACCATGGGATGTTTGTCGTAAGGAGGTGTTGGAATTAAGCTATCGGTGTTGGCAGGCATCCGGCAATCAGAAAATTCACCGAAAAATGAATTATTCTTAATAACTGGTCGACTTTTACACTCTATCGCTTGCATCTGCGGTGGAAGAGGACAATTTGCCGGCGTGTCGAGCGTCCTGCGTGTTATTGGTTATTTAAAAAGATATCCCCTTCTCGGGGGATCTCAGTTCCTGTGCGCCTCTATAATGGCGGCCTCAGTTATCGTATTCCCGCTCGTCACCAAGCACATCACCGGGGAAATTATTCCGAATCGACAATTTGATGTCTTTCTCCCCTGGGTCTTGGTCGGCCTCCTGAGCTTTTTTATCAAAGATGCTCTAAATTGTGCCCGAATCATCTTGAACAACCACTTTGAGCAACGGGTGATTTTTGACATCCGCTCTGACCTCTACCGCAAGATTCAAAGACTCCCATTGCGATGGTTCGATAGCCGCCGCACCGGGGACATCATGACTCGCGTGGTTGAAGACGTAACCGCGATGGAGCGAATTCTAATCGATGGAATTGAGTTAGGTCTTATTTCGATCATTCAGATCCTCGCGGTTGGAATCACGATGTATTGGTTAGACCCCACGGTTGCATTATGGGCCACTCTTCCGATTCCCTTCCTAGCGATGGGGGCGTGGATTTACACTCGAAAGGCCCGAGGAAGATACAAGGCGCAGCGAGATGCTTCTTCCGATCTAAACGCAGTGTTGCACGATAATATTGCTGGGATTCGCCAGATTAAGGCCTACGCCGCGGAAAAAGATGAACACGAGCATTTCAATGGGCTTTCAGGCGCGCTTCGCAAAGCCACCCTACGGATCATGAAATGGTGGGCTTTTTACAATCCGAGCATGTCGTTCTTTAATAGCACGGGATACGTCCTAGTTCTCGGGTTTGGAGGATATGCGGTGATGCAAGGCACCATGCAATTTGATGAACTCCTGACGTTTTTTTTACTTCTTTCTCTGTTCTATGAGCCAGTCAGCAAGCTCCACCAACTCAATCAGATGGCTTTGTCTTCTCGTGCCGCCGCCGACCGTGTTTTTGAAATCTTAGACTCCGATGATGAACCAGACGCCGCGAGCGGAGACCCTCTCCCCCGCCCCGTCAGAGGCGCGGTCGAGTTCAACAACGTCAGTTTTTCTTACGATAAAGGCCAGCCAACACTCGACGAAGTCTCCCTCATTGCCGAGCCCGGACAAACGATCGCTTTGGCCGGCTCCACCGGCGCAGGAAAGTCAACGATCGTCAACCTGCTTTGCCGATTTTACGAATACGACAACGGCTCTGTTCTGATTGATGGAAAAGAACTAAACACCCTGGCAAAGGGGTCATTGCGAGACGCCATCGGCTACGTGACTCAGGAAGCTTTTCTTTTCAACGGAACGGTGCGCGAAAACCTCTCGCTAGCAGATCGCCACGCTAATGATGACGCCATTTGGAAAGCTCTTGAAGCTGCCAAGGCTGGCGAATTTGTTCGCGCGCTACCAGAACAACTCGATACCAATGTCGGAGAGCGAGGCGTGAAACTCTCAGGCGGAGAAAAGCAGCGCCTCTCAATCGCTCGAGCCCTCCTTAAAGACCCTCCCATTCTTCTTCTCGATGAAGCGACGGCTTCAGTCGACAACCAGACCGAACTTCTTATCCAACAGGCGCTTGATGAATTAATGAAAAACCGCACCTCTATCGTGATTGCCCACCGACTCTCGACCATTCAGAACGCCGATCGTATCTACGTTCTGCAAAAAGGACGTGTCATTGAGAAGGGACCCTACGACGTGCTCATCAATCAAGGCGGAAAATTTGCGGAGTTGGCTAACACTATTAAATAGTCGTAACTCCCTGATTATCATTATTTCTAAACTATTTTTTTAGAAATTTTGGGCAATTTATGCTCAAAATTGAAGGTTTTTTTATTCATCCATAGACAAAACCGCCCCTCCAGCTACGTTTTCTGGGAAGTTATAACAATAACGCCGATTTTTCATCCCTTGGGAGAGCAACCGGCTTTGTGCGAAGCGGCTCCGGATTGGTCTCTGGAGCCGCTTTTATTATTTCGAGCGCCACTTATCCTCATTCACTTCACAAAAGAGCCACCGCCTTGACAATCCTGCGATGAGAAGACCTCCCTCGCAGCCTTCTCAGGGAAAAAGAAAGATATTAGAAGGAGTCACGTTTCTATCAACGTGATCAACGGTTGAATTGGTAGGATCCTCAATCCTCTTTGCCGCTTTTTCAATCCTGACAAAGAATCACCCGCGTGACGCCTCAATTGACACGGCCATTTACCACCTTCCCGATGATCTCATTACTCAAAAAATCGCGCTCCGTTTTCTCAAGAAAAGTCCTCGCTTTGACCGTCTTTAGCACCGCAAGCGGGCATACTGCCGTTGATTTCAATCGCGATATCCGCCCCATCCTTTCCGACAAGTGCTTTCACTGCCACGGCCCGGACGAAAAGACCCGAGAAGCTGAACTGCGCCTCGACACCTATAAAGGAGCGACCGAAGGGGGAGAATTTGAGATCCCGATCGAGCCTGGCAAACCCAATCAATCGGAAGTTATCGCGAGAATTCTTAATCAGGACCCAAAGGAGATTATGCCTCCTCCTGAAACCCACAAAAAAATCTCCCCGAAGGAACTTGAGCTCCTAAAGCAGTGGATCAAAGAGGGCGCGAGCTATGATGATCCCTGGACTTATAAAAACCCGCTCAAGCACCCCGCTCCGGTGGTTCAGACAAAAGATTGGCCCGTCAACTTTATCGACTATTTCATTCTCTCCCAACTTGAAAAGGTCACCCTTTCGCCATCTCCCGATACTGATCCCGTAACCCTTCTTCGCCGACTAAACTTTGACCTGACCGGTCTTCCGCCCACCCCCGCTGATCGCGATCGCTTTCTAAGCTCTTTTAAAACTAATCCCCAAATTGCCATCGAGGCCGAAGTCGATCGTCTCCTCAAATCTCCTCACTTTGGAGAGCGGCTCGCAAGCTACTGGCTCGACCTAGTCCGCTACGCCGACACCGTTGGTTACCACGGTGATCAGGATCACAATATCTCGCCTTATCGCGACTATGTTATTCGTGCTTTTAACGAAAACATGCCATTTGATCGCTTTACCCGAGAGCAACTGGCTGGCGACCTCTTCCCACACCCGACCCAGCAACAACTTGTCGCAACTGGCTACAATCGACTCCTTCAAACCACCCACGAAGGCGGGCTACAACAGGCTGAGTATCGCGCCATCTACCAAGCAGATCGCGTCCGCAACGTCTCCGCTGTTTGGATGGGCGCCACTGTGGGTTGCGCACAGTGCCACGATCATAAATATGATCCATACACCGCCAAGGACTTCCACACCCTTGGAGCCTTCTTTGCCGACATCGATGATGAGCAACACTTTAAGTCTGGAACTAACTCTCTTCCGACCCGTCGCCCCCCTGAAATCTTAGTGCTAACTTCCAGCCAAGAAGCCGAAATCGCCTCGCTAAACAAAAAGCTTAACGACCTTTCAAAAGGTAGCCGAAACGAAATTGCTCGCCTTATCAAAGAATCTGCTGACCGAGCTTCTCTTGCCAAGAAAGCGAAAAATCCTAAAGAGAAGCAAAAATGGTTTGATGGCCTTAAACGAACGAATGACGCACTCGCGAAGCTCATCTCCGGCGCCGAGCTCACCCAATGGAAAACTACTGAAGAACGTCGTGCAGAAATCTCATCCTCTGGGAAACTCACGATGATCACTAAGGCACTCAAGGCACCTCGTATTTCGCGAATTTTACCGCGAGGGAATTGGCTCGATGAATCCGGGGAAATTGTTCAACCCGCTGTTCCCCACTTCCTACCTAAAATCAAAAAAGAAGGGCGTCAGACCCGCCTTGATCTTGCGAACTGGATCACTGATCCTCAAAATGGAATCGGCGGACTTACGGCCCGCGTTACCTCAAATCGCCTCTTCTATCTCTTTTTTGGAACCGGCCTTTCCCGCTCTCTCGGTGACTTTGGAGGACAGGGCCAACCACCATCAATCCCCAAACTTCTCGACCGGCTCGCCGTCGAGTTTTACGAATCTAATTGGGACATCAAGAAGATGGTTAAGACACTCGTAACCTCGCGAGCCTACCGCCAATCTTCACTCGTTCCCTCAAACCTGCGCGAGCGCGATCCCTACAATGAACTTTTTGCCCGACAAGCCCGCTTTCGCCTCCCTGCCGAAATGGTCCGAGACAACGCTCTCTCACTCTCCGGACTCCTCGTCACCGAGCTTGGTGGAGCCTCCGTTAAACCCTATCAACCTAGTGGATACTATCGCCACCTCAACTTCCCAGTCCGAAAATACAAACAAGACACCGACGCAAAAATCTATCGTCGCAGTCTTTACATCCACTGGCAGCGGCAGTTCCTGCACCCCATGCTCAAAGCATTCGACGCTCCCAGCCGAGAAGAATGCACCGCCCAACGTCCCAAATCAAATACCCCAGTGGCGGCACTCAACCTCTTGAACGACCCCACCTTTGTCGAAGCCGCGCGCGTTTTTGCTGAGCGGATTCTCAAGGAATCCAAACCAGATAATTTTGCGCGTCTCCACCATGCCTTTGATCTTGCTCTCAATCGAAAACCAACGACCGAAGAACGTGACACTATCGGACAACTCCTCACCTACGCCGAGGCTGACTTCAAAAAGAATCCAAATTCGGCAACTGCCATTATCAACATTGGCCAAACCAAACCCGAAAATCTCGATGCCATTGCTCTCGCTAGCTGGACCACTGTCTCACGCGCCATTCTTAATCTTAGCGAAACAACGACCCGCAACTAAGCCCCAAAGAAGCAAACAAAACCAGCCCGGGGCATGCCCTGCATTTTGACTTCCAACCCTCTATTCCAGTGAACGCCACAAACTTCATCAATCGTCGAACTTTCCTCAACAACACTGGACTTTCCTTCGGCTCCGCAGCCCTCCTTTCTCAGCTCACTCGCGCAGAGGGTCTCGTTGGAAAATACCCCGGCTTATCCGGCTTCCCGCACCACACGGCCAAAGCAAAACGCGTCATCTTTCTCTGTATGGCAGGTGGACCATCTCATCTTGAGACTTTCGACTACAAACCACAACTCGATAAGCTGAACGGGAAGGCCATGCCGGAATCCTTCACCAAGGGCCAACCCATCGCACAACTCCAAGGACAAGCTCTTAAGGTTCAAGGCCACCTCACCAAATTTAAAAAACACGGAAATTCGGGCCAATACATATCCGACTTCCTTCCCTACCACCAGAAGATGGCAGACAACATCACCGTCATCCGATCCATGGTCACCGAGCAAATCAACCACGATCCCGCTCATACCTTTATGAATACAGGCACCGCCATCAGCGGTCGCCCTTCGATGGGCTCCTGGATCAACTATGGCCTTGGGTCTGAGTCCGAAAACCTTCCCGGCTTTGTAGTTCTTACTTCCGTCGGGGGACGTAACCCCCAACCCATCGCCTCCCGCCAGTGGGGATCTGGCTTCCTCCCCTCTCGATTTCAGGGGGTCGAATTCAATTCCACCGGAGACCCTGTTCACTACGTGACAAATCCGAATGGCGTGGATCGACAGCATCAGAACGCGCTCATCAAAACTATTCAGAAGCTCGACTCCCAGCGCAACGAACTCGTCGACGACCCTGAGATCGCAACCCGTATCAGCGCGTACGAAATGGCCTTCAAAATGCAGGCCTCAGTCCCTGAACTCACCGACCTCTCCGGCGAGTCTCAAAAGACTCTAGACCTGTACGGTGCCAAGCCCGGGGACGGGTCGTATGCCTCCAACTGCCTTCTGGCTCGGCGCCTTATCGAAAAAGGAACCCGCTTCGTTCAACTTTACCATCGCGGTTGGGACCACCACGGCGGACTTGAAAAATACATGGGGATCTGTAGCAAGCTCACTGATCAACCCACTTGGGCTCTCCTCACTGACCTCAAACAGCGCGGCTTATTAGAGGATACTCTTGTCGTCTGGGGCGGAGAATTCGGCCGCACCCCGATGTTCCAAGGTAAGGGAGGAGCTGGACGCGACCACCACATCAAAGGCTTCTCAATGTGGATGGCAGGAGGTGGAGTTAAGCCAGGCATGAGCTACGGCGAAACCGACGAGCTTGGTTACAACGCCGCCAAAGATATAGTTCACGTTCGCGACTTTCATGCCACACTTCTCCACTTATTAGGAATCGACCACCATCGATTCTCAACGAAATTCCAAGGCCTCGACATGCGACTCACCGGCGTTGAACCCGCAAAAGTAATCAAAGAAATTCTCGCCTAAAATGACCCCCTTCATCTTCACAATCAGCGCCACTTTTCTTTGTCTTTCGGCCCTAGCAGCTGAGCCCGTCCGCGTCTTTCTTTTCGCCGGACAATCAAACATGGAGGGTGCCGACACCGATCCGAAACTTGTCGAAACTTTTCCTCCCTTTCACAACGCACTGAGACCTCTGGAAAACGTGCGTTATTCCTATCAGACCGGAGCAGATCACAAATCAAAAGGTTGGACCAATCTCCGTGTTGTCGGGAACAACTTTGGACCAGAAATCACCTTTGCCAGGGCCTTCCGTCAACAAAGTAAGCACCCGCTAGCCCTCATCAAAGATGCTTGGGGCGGGACAACCCTGGTCAACGACTGGGCACCCAACGGAGGCGACGAGAAAAGCCGGAAGCTTTACCAGCGCTTTATCACTCAGGTTCGCGACCGTTTGGCCGATCTCAAAAAACAAGGCCTGACCTACAAAATCGAAGCTCTCATGTGGCACCAAGGAGAGAACGACATGTTCCACCCCATAGGGAAGCAACACTACGAAAAAAACCTACGCAACTTCATCGCCAAGATCCGTGAAGATCTTTCTACCCCTGAGCTCAAGATCTTCGTCGGGGAAATTAGCACCAAAGGGATTTGGGGTATGGACAACCGTGCCAACGTCACCCTTATCCGCAACGCCCAGATGGCTGTCGTCGAATCTGACCCCAAGGTCTTTTTCGTCCCGACATCTCATCTATCGTTTAAAATCGGACGCCCCGTCGGCCTGCATTATCACTTCGGGACCCTCGGCCAGCTTCAACACGGCGAAGCATACGCTGCCACCTACTTCGATCAAAACCGCATCTCAAACCGGCAACGGCTTCGTATGCCCAAAGCAAAAAAAATAAAACTCTTTATCCTCGGAGGACAACGCAACATGGAGGGGGAAGGATCATGGGTCACGGACATCAAAAACACCCCTCTCGCAAAACCACAAAAGGCTCTTTACCAATACAACCTTGGAAAGGTCACAATCTCAAGTGCTTGGGAAAATTTATCACCCATCAAGCACCTCGAAGACTTCGGCCCTGAGCTAAGCTTTGGGCAACAATTAATTCCCACCATGAAAGATGGCGAAATCCTCGCAATCTATAAATTCACCGACAGCGGATCGCAATCACTCGATTGGCTTCCCGAAGGATCCAAGGAATCTTACCGCGACCGCTATCAAGATTGGATAACCGGAATCAAAAAGTGCCGTGACGATCTCACACAACAGGGCTACCAATGCGAAATCCCAGCCATCTTTTGGCACTGTGGAGAAAACGACCGTGCCCTGAATTGGATGGCGCAAAAATACACCGACCGCTTTCAAACTTTTATGAATGCAACCCGTAAAGATCTAAAACTTCCCGATCTCAATTGGATAATCACCGAGCAACCGATACTTACAGCAGAAATTACCGGTGATGAAAAACTCTACGACCTAAACTCTGATCTTGAAGCCTTGGACGCCCGCGACCCGAATTTCACATTTGTCAAAACATCGGACCTCCCGCACACCACTGTGCTCTTTGGCTCCAAAGGAATCATAGCACTCGGCAACCGCATGGCCAAAACTTGGACAAAGCTTGGACAAAGATAACACTCGAATAGATCTCGGTTCCCACTCCTTTCCCTAAAGCTAGCCCGTCGACCTTAAAGGCCTTTTAAAAAGGCATGAATTGCACCCGCTTCCAGCGAACGGGCACTCCCTGTTTTTGATGCTAGAAAGATTCCCATTACCCGGCCCTTGCGGTCAACAACAGGCCCGCCCCGACACTCCCGGCTTGCATCAAGAGCCAACTTTGAGGTTGGTTGATTCTTCCAAGACTCCATCGGTGAGAGAACCGTGCAAGGAATCACATCCGCGACATTCTTATCCTTAGCTGCCAATCCAAAAAGTTTGAGGGTAAGCCCTGATTTAAGGTCTTCACGATCTCCGATTGGCAACAACTCATGCACTCGACACGCAATTTTCAAAGCGGCGATATCGTTCCCCTCCGAAATACCAAGCACTTTTGCTTTGAAGCTCTGTCCGTCTTCCAGAGTCACCCTAACTGGCAACACCTTACCATCTTGACCTAAAAGAATCCGCTTGCAGGTCACTACATGTCCTCCCTCTTTAAAAAAGAACCCGCTCTCTTGACCATTCGCAGTTGAGATCCGAACACAGGCCGGAGCAACATTTCTGGTGAGAGCAGCCCCCTCCAAAGATTTGTAATCTTCATGACTCAGCTTAGATTTTTCCTTTCGTAATTCATTAGCACGATCGCCCTCATCCAGTCTTTTCCAAAAATTAACTGCTGATCCAAGATACCCTTCGCTTTCCAGTTGGTTTGCCAGTTTCGCTCCAACTCGAAAGCGCCCTGATTCACTCCCAGCCTTTCGGTAGAAATCGTAAGACAACTCAAGCTCATCAGCATCAGCAGCATGAGCAGCTAGGGTCAACCATCGATCAATATTCGTGGCCCGATCTCGAATAAATTGAATTCGGGCGCCATCATATTTTAAGAAAGGCCGGTCAACCCAAGAGGTTTCTTTCACAACCTTAATCAATACCGATGCCAGAATAACGAGAGCTTCGTCCTCCTTTGAAAATTGCAGATCTCCAAGCATCTTTTCATAGTCCGAAACTTCCTCTAACCATTCTTTCGAAGACTTCTCCTGAGCCCACTGGGATTCCCTCCGCAATTCCTTAGCATCACTAAAGGCGGCTGATGCGGCTAACTTGTTAACCTTCCCATGAATATTTGGTTTGAGCCATTGTCGGGCATTTTGGTCAAACTGCTTGGCCTTAGCCTCCCTAACTTCGGCCATCTTACGACTTTCATTAACATTATACTCTTTGGTGAATAGTCGCTTCACACTGCGATGCATTTTTTTTCCGAGAGTAACTGTGCGGGCATCTCCTTTAGAAATCAAGGTATCCAACTCCCCCAACACAAGTTTCGCATTCTCAAGCGTCGGTTCTTCGAGTCGCTCCACAGCCGCCCCTAGCTCCGAAGCCAATAGGGCGGGAGCTATAAACAAGGGCAGAATGATTAACGCTAAGCACTTCATTTTGGCGGCGACAAAGATGTGCACGCAAAACCCCAATTTTTCAAGAGTGGGAATTCCTCTCTTTTCGCGCTTGCCCCGCGCGAAGCTCCAGCGCAAAACCTTCCTGATGTCTGAAGTTACCAAAATTGCGATCATTGGAGCGAGCGGGTATACTGGCTTGGAGCTCCTGCGCCTCGTTTTTTGCCACCCAAAAGCCGAGGTTGTCGCCATCACTTCCCGCGCGAACGCTGGGAAAAAAGTGACCGAAGTCTTCCCTCGGTTCGAAAGCCATCCCGGCACCGAGATTTGCTTCATCGAGCCTGACATGGAATCCGTCGCGGCAACTGGTGCCGAGGTTGCCTTTCTGGCCCTTCCTCACGGAACAGCCGCTCCTTTTGCCCGCGACCTCTTGGGTCTTGGAATAAAAGTGATCGATTTGAGTGCTGATTTCCGGCTCGATGACCCCGCGGTCTATCAAGATTTCTACGACCACCCACACCCCGCTCCCGAGCTACTCGACGAGGCCGTCTTTGGACTCCCTGAGGTCTACGAGTCCGAGATTAAAGCGGCTCGGCTCATTGCATCACCTGGATGTTACCCCACCTCAATCATGCTTCCCCTCATCCCCCTCTTGAGAGAGGGACTTGTCGAGCACTCATCGATTAATGTTTCATCGATGAGTGGTGTCAGTGGTGCTGGCCGCAAGGCAGACCTCTCTCTCATCTTTGCCGAGGTAAATGAGAGTATTCGTTCATATGGCCTTCCTCGCCACCGGCACCTTTCCGAGATTGAGCAAGAACTTGGAAAAGCTGCCGGAGAAAAAGTCACAATCTCTTTCGTCCCTCATCTCGTTCCCGTTACGGCCGGAATCTGCACCACGATTTTTGCAAAATTAACCGGTGACTTTGATCGCGTTGATGAAGTTCTCAGGAACGCTTACCGGAACGCCCCATTTGTCCGCCTCCGTGGAGCCGGAGTCTCACCCAACACCAAACATGTCACTGACTCAAACTACCTAGATATCGGTTGGCACCATGATTCTCGCACCGGACGAGTGATCGTCCAAAGTGCCGAAGATAATCTTGGGAAGGGTGCCGCTGGCCAAGCGATCCAAAGTTTTAATCTTATGGTTGGAAATATTGTAACTGACGGATTGCAAAACCTATAGCCCAAGTTCACCTTCCTCCCCCCATGGATCTTCCCTACACTCGAATCAAAGGTGGCGTTTGTGCGGCCCGAGATTTTCTTGGAAGCGCAATCTCTTGTGGCATCAAGGATCCAAAGTCGGACCGCCTTGATCTTTCCCTGATTTACTCGAAAAGGGAATGCTTGAGTGCTGGGATGTTCACCCAAAACCGAGTAAAGGCTGCCCCAGTCCGGGTTTCCCAAAGCCACCTCCGTGCCGAAAGCTTGAGGGCCATTATTACAAATAGCGGGAATGCCAACGCCTGTACGGGACCCACTGGCATGCAAGACGCTAAAAACATGGCTAAAGAAACCTCCAAACTCCTAGAACTAAGACAACGGGAAGTTGGGGTTTGCTCCACCGGAGTGATCGGGCTCCCAATGCCGATGATACGGATTGAGCAAAAATACGAAGAACTGGTGGCTGGACTAGGATCCAAGAACGGTAACGATGTCGCCCGCTCCATTATAACCAGCGACACTCACGAAAAGGAGTTTGCGATTTCATTCGAGCTTCACGGTAAGCGCGTCCGTATTGGCGGCTGCGCTAAAGGTGCCGGTATGATCAACCCGAACATGGCGACCATGCTCTGCTTCGTCACCACCGATGCCAACATCGGGAAAAGTTGTCTGAAGGAAGCAATCGAAAACAGCGTTGAGAATACCTTCAATCGTATCACGATCGATGGAGATACTTCCACCAATGATTCTGTGATCGTTCTTGCCAATGGCGCCGCCGAAAATAAGACGATTCGCCGTGGAACCAAAGAATGCCGTGACTTCAGTCACGCCCTAGAATTTGTGATGAATAAACTGGCTAAGGCCATCGTCCGCGATGGAGAACGCGTCACTAAGTTTGTTACGCTTGAAGTGAAAAGCGCTCGGAATGCATCCGACGCTAAAAAGGTAGCTCAGACGGTTGCCAATTCATCTTTGGTCAAATCATCATGGAATGGCGAAGACCCAAACTGGGGCCGCATCATTCATGCTGTTGGTTATTCCGGCGCCAGCATTCGCGAGGAGTTCGTTGATATTTATTATGAATCCAAGGCCGCCTGTAAGGGTGGCTTACAGGCCAAGACAAACCCCGAGGTTCTTCGAAACATCGTTAGTAAACCAGAATTCAAGATCACTATTGATCTTGGTATTGGGAAGGCCAATCACCGGATCTACTCCTCCGACCTTTCGCCGGAATACGTCGATTTTAATCGCTCAGAATATGCCTACTGGAAACAGGCAAAAAAAGACGGCTTAGTTTAAGCAAGGTCAAGAGCACGGGCGAGGGCCCCGATGATAAGATCCCCCTCCTCATTCCCAACGGATAATCTGAGTAGATTCGGAGAAACTCCGCAGGCCTCGGCCCAATCAAGTTCAAAGTAGTGTGCTAACATTGTATAAGGACTAGCCAAGGTAAATTCAGTTCCTAGGTTTGGCCCCTTACAAAGCTCTAAGGCATCGTAAACCTTCGGCATCTTGCGCGGCTGCTTTAGAGTAAACGAAACCAGGCCGCCATAGCCACCATTCTCCCTACGAATTAGACGGTATTCATGGGGAGTATTAAATTTTGGGTACCAAACTCGGCCGACCGCAGGATGCTCGTGGAGATAGTCCGCAACCAGTTCACCGTTTTGATTTGATTTCTCAACCCGCTGGCGGTAGCTCCTGATATTCGAACTCAAAACTCGGCAATCCCCACTATAAAGTCGTGATCCCCCTTCGGTGTCTTCGCTTAGAAACGAGCGGAATTCACTCGCCCAAGGAGAATCAGTATTCAGCGTAAGCATTCCACCCATGACATCGCCCATTCCTGAAATCCACTTCGTCAAACTCGTAGTCACCAAATCCGCATATTTCAAAACCTCTAAATTTATAGAGCTAGCGATTGTGTCATCCACCACTAAAGGCACGCCACCCTGACGACAAGCTTCTGAAATCCGCGGAAGATTGATCGTTCTTAACAGCGGGTTACTTGGCACTTCACAAAAAACCGCGGCAAATTCACCCTCTTGGATTCTTCGGACCGCGGCATCAAGATCCTCCCCGTCGGCATCATAAAGAAAAACGACACCGTTTCCAAAACGCTGCTGGACCTTCAAAGCATCAACGTAAGGAAACTCCAACTGAAGAGTCTTTTTACTCGGAAAAAGATTCATCACTGCTCGATAAGCCGCAAAAACACCGGACATGCCGCTCTCATATAAATAGTGATCATCTAAAGCCGCTCCGGAAAACTCCGACAACTGCTGTTTCAACATCACGACTGATCCACCCTCGGAATCCCGCTCCTTGAGAAGATCCTCGGCCCGGCGACTGCTAATGATCTCGCCCGTGAACCTCCAATATTCCATTGCCACACCAATCGCAGTCTCTGGGACAATCAAAGCTTGCATTCCCTCATCGTAGCTCGCGATTCGAGTTGCCACTGCTAACTTCCTTTCGACGTAACGCTGGGCTCCCTGAGCGGCTCTTTTATGAGGGAAAACGATGGCTCGCTTCCCTGTCTCTGCGATCTCTTCGGTCGCCTTCGCAAAAACCCGTTTCACCAGCGGATGTAGAAAAAATCGGGGATATCCCGCTTCTAGCTTTTTCATCACACGGTCCCGGCCTTCCTCGTAGCCAACCACGGAATCCCACGTCGGAAGAGAAACCGAACAAGCATGAGTTGTATCTGGAATCGGCCGACCAGTCGACTGGCCATCCCAGAGTGGATTTTTGAGGAGATCCCGCACGGCGCGACTTCTGACGCCTTCGAGGGCGTTTCGCAAGCCCTCCTTTCCTGATAATTGCGTTGACACCCTAGTCCGCCCCTCCTAGCTTGCGCGCCCCTTACAGCACGCTGGATTCCCCAGCGGGCCCAACGGAACCCAGTAAAACAATGAAAACGTTTTCAGCAAAACCAGCTGACGTCGAGCGTTCATGGCACATTATTGATGCCAAGGACCAGATCGTCGGAAAAGTCGCCGTGGAGGCAGCCCGTCTCCTTCGCGGAAAGCATAAGGCGATTTTTACGCCTCACATCGATACCGGTGACTTTGTCGTCATCATCAACGCCGAGCACGCCAAATTCAGTGGCAGCAAGGAGCAGCATAAGATCTACGCCCGTCACTCCGGTTACGTCGGCGGCCAGACAATTGAGACTCCAAACAAGGTGCGCCAGCGTCGTCCTGAGCTCATCCTCGAATGGGCTGTCAAGGGCATGGTCCCAAAGAACAAACTTGGTTCCGCCCAAATGAAGAAGCTCAAGGTTTACGCAGGGGAAGAACACCCCCACGAAGCCCAGGAGCCACAGCCCGTCACTCTCTAAACCTTTATTCATTCATAAATAAAATACCATGAGCGAAACTTTTACTGCAACAGGCCGTCGCAAGACCGCCGTTGCCCGCGTCTGGCTGACTGCCGGAACCGGAAGTATCACCATCAATAACGAGCCCTTCGAGGACGTTCTCACCACCCTCACCTTGCAGGGCCAACTCCTCGAACCTCTTCAGGTCACAAACCTCAAAAACAAGTTCGACGTTAAGGCTGTTTCACGCAGCGGCGGACTTCACGGACAAGCCGATGCCATCAAATTGGCGATAGCCCGAGCTCTGATTCTTCACGACCCTGAGCTGCGACCAGCCCTCAAAGCCGCCGGCCTTCTTCGCCGCGACCCACGAGCCAAGGAGCGTAAAAAGCCCGGGCAGCCCGGCGCCCGCAAGCGTTTCCAGTTTTCGAAGCGCTAGGCCGCTTCAACGAAACCAACCTCTCAGAAAGCCGCTTCCTAAGGGATGCGGCTTTTTTACGGCCCAGCCCGTCTTAAAAGGTGGGGAAAGAATCCGAAAAAAATTAGATTGGAGACGCCTCTCCATAGAATTCAAAGAGCCCGGGCTGCCTTAATCGTATTCTTCATAAGCATCGCAATTGTCATCGGCCCAACTCCACCCGGAACCGGAGTGATTGCTCCAGTCTTCTCAAAGACATCATTGTAATCGACATCTCCGCACAGACGGTAGCCGCGTTTTGCAACCGGATCTTCAACGCGATTGATGCCGACGTCGATAATCGTTGCTCCCTGCTTCACAAAATCCTTTTTGATGAACTCGGGGATACCGACGGCAGCCACAATAATATCCGCACGCCGACAAACCGCAGCTAGATCCTTAGTCCTCGAATGGGCAACCGTCACGGTGGCGTCACTTCCCCTTGCCATCAGTAAAAGCGCCATTGGTTTACCCACAATCATGCTTCGCCCCACAACTACCGCATCGGCACCAGAGGTTTCGACACCACTCGCTTCGAGAAGCCTCATACAACCCGCCGGAGTGCAGGGCACAAAGCCGGAAGAATCTTCCAGCGCCAACTTAGCGACATTCTCAGGATGGAATCCATCCACATCTTTAGCCGGATCAATTGTGCGGACGATTTCCTCCTCATCGATCTGCGATGGTGGCGGCGATTGCACCAAAATTCCGTGAATGGAAGCATCTTCATTGAGGCGCTTCACGGTGACCAGAACCTCGTCCTGAGAAGCGTCCTTTGAAAGAACGACTTTTTCTGAATGAATTCCCAATTCGGCACACTTCCGAACTTTTGCATTAACGTAGACTTCGCTGGCCGGATCTTCGCCCACCAAGACAACGGCCAGACCCGGAGTAATTCCATGGGACTTCAAATCTTCGATTTCACGGGAACACTCCGCGAGGACTTCCTCTGCTACCTTTTTTCCATCAATGATCGCTGCCATGGTTCTCTTCGCGGTCCGTGATATCTTGAAGTAGGCATTTCTCAAGCCTAAGCCGCTCTTTCTCGAATTCCTCGTTATCGAGTTGGCGCAGCACTGTTATCGGTTCCTCCAGAGTGATCCTGACCTTGCTGAAAGGTTTGGGGATCCGAAAAAGATCCCAGGTCTTCAGAGTCCAGCACGAGAGATAATCAATCCTCATAGCTACCATTGGGAGTCCGGTTGTTTGGGCAATTTTAATCACACCGGGCTGAAGTTGATATCGAGGACCCCGAGGACCATCAGGGGTAAACACAAGATCCTTCCCATTCTTCGCCGCTCGTCTCAACCCCACAATTGCAGCCGCGCCACGACGACTACTTGAGCCATGAACCGCACCAAACTTAAAGACTTTTACCGCCGAGGCTAATACAGCCCCATCCTTACTCGCACTCGTAAGCACGACACACTCCCGTTTCGAATATATTTTCCTCCACAAATAAGCAGCTGCAAAAATCCGATTATGCCACATGACGTGTATTATCGGTTGATTACGGGCATTCAAACCACTGACATCTCCGATCACTTCACGCCGCAGAGTCATACCAAGAAGCCGAATCAACCAACCTAAAAGCTTTCCGCTCACACGAGCTTTCCTTGATGTTCGGATTTGGTTGTCTGATGTCAAATTAATCAAGCTTTCTACTTCTTGGTTGCAAGACCGATTCGGTAAGAAAAAACCAATCTCAGTTCAATCCTTAGAACACCAATCATTCTTTTACAGTAAAATCGATTACGGGAAGCTTGAAGAAGGGTTTAACGATGTCGAAAAGGACCTTCACTCACGCAAAATCAGATACAACGCGATCACCCAGAGCTTCTTTAAGAAAAGAACACTGGAAGAACTCAATTTTCGCTCATATCTTGTGCGTGAAGAACGATGATCACAGTGACTGAAAAAGCTGCTAGCGAACTCGCTAGCCTCCTTGCGTCTAAGAAGGCACCGGAAGGCACCGGACTGCGCCTTGGCGTGGAACGCGGTGGTTGCGCAGGCCTCGCTTATACCATGCGCATTGGAGAACCTCAAGCGGGTGACGAAATCATCAATCTGAATGGAACTCGCTTTATTGTGGCTCGCGATTCTTTCGATTTCCTTGAAGGATGCACCGTCGATTTTGCCGATGAACTCTCAGACCGGGGCTTTAAAATTTTCAACCCCAACGCTTCACGCTCTTGTGGATGTGGAACCTCCTTTGAACCTTCCGAAGAAGGAAAAAAACCCCAATACGATCCTGCCCTCGACGGGACCAATTGCAAATAGCCCAGTATGGCCCTATCGGATTTCGATGATTCACCAAAAAAGCGCGCCCCGCTTTTTTGGTGGTTTCTCGCTAATATTCTGGCTGTCTCTTTTGCCATTACCTCTTGGATCGTTTGTCTTAACCTATTTCGGGACCCCACCAATCCGACTAGCTATAAACTTATGATGAAGGTGGGGCGACTTGAATCACCTAAAGCCTTCTCTCCTCTCGAGACACCTGTCCCTATGAAGGACAGCAATCCAAAGGAGCTCGAAGCTCAATTTCAGAGTTTCAGCCAAACCGACCGCGAGGCCCTCAACAAAGAGCTGCGACGTGCTTATCTCAGCAATTTCAAAAAGCCAAAATTCCTCACTTACGTCACTGGAGAATACCGCATCATCGGAGTAGAGAACCTTACTGAAGAGGATTTTCTCAGCCCTGGTATTGTGGTGAAGGCCCAAGCCATGATTCGACCCGATGCGGTCGCCGCCCCCCTTCCCTACCCCGTCTTCCTCGAATGCCTCTTTCCATCAGAAGACGCCACGCCTCAAAGCTTTCAGCTGGGAAATATACTGACACTTAAAAAACAGCGGGAATGCGCTGCTATTCTAAATATTGGGGAAACCGCTTTTGAGGATCGCCAAACAGTTTTCGTGACCGTAGTTCCCCTCGCAGCGGTGGAACACACGACTGCAAGTGGCGAAACTTTTACAATCACCCCTCCGGCGATGGCTAATCCCGAGGCCTCTCTCCCAGCTTACCCATAAGCAAAGTCGATAATGAGCTTGAGTTACCAAAATCGTCAACAGCGCTGGAGCAAATGGGTGAAGATCCTAAAACGCCTATGGGAATTTGCCTGGAAAGGCGGTCTTACCTTACTCATTCCCCTCTTATTAATGATCGGTTGGTATGCCTGGCACGCCAGCAAGTTCGACCTATCCGAAACCTTCCGTATGCCCGAGCGCACCATCTTGCTTGACCGTAATGGAATCGAAATCGGGACGGTCCACGGAGCCAATCGTCGCCTTGTTGAATACGAAGAGGTTCCCACTTTCCTAAAACTCTGCCTTTTTGCTCGGGAAGACGCCCGCTTCATGGACCACGAAGGGGTCGATTTCTGGGGCCTAGCCCGCGCGACCTTGAGGAATGCCAAAGACCTCGACTTCACCCAAGGGGCTTCCACCCTTTCGATGCAACTGGCACGGAATACTTTCGATTTACGTGAGAAAAAATCCCTCAACCGAAAATTCCTCGAAATTGCGATCACCTACCGCATCGAATCAAAATTCTCAAAGTCAGAAATCCTAACGGCTTATCTCAATCGAATTTATTTTGGATCCGGCTTCAATGGTATCGAAGAAGCTTCCCTCAATTATTTTGGCCGCCCTACCTCCAGACTTACAAAAGGCCAATGTGCTCTCCTCGTCGGGATAATTAGAGCACCACACGCCTGCAGTCCGTGGCGCAATCTTGAGGGAGCAGTCCGCCAGCGCAATGAAGTCCTCGACCGGCTCATCACAACTGAGGTGATCACCCCAGAACAAGCTGATGCGATCAAATCCCAATCTCTCGATCTCCGTAATCCCAACGCCGGAGATCTTGAAACCGATCATGGAACACGCGTGCTGCGGCGTCCTCTCGAAATCGTTCTTAACGAAACACAGATTACGACTGGTGGCTTGGAAGTCATCACCTCAATTGATTTTCAGCTTCAACGCAAACTTGAAAAACTGGTTCAAGAATCCTCGATTCCGGATGGATGCCAAATGGCTTCGATCGCTATCGATCCCCAAAACGGAGATGTTCTTGGAGTTGTCGGATGCCGTGAAAAAAAACCCACCGGCTTCAACCGAGCCCTTGATTCCCATCGCGACCTTGGCCCGCTCATGATTGAGCCCTTAATCGGGACAATTGCCCTCGAACGCGGACACACACCAATTGCCGGAAAGCCAGTCGCTACGGGACGTCAACTTCAGGCCCAAGACGCAATCCAGCTACTCAAAAGATTTGGATTTGAAGGGACTTTTGGAGTTGGCGAAGATCTTTACCGGGGAACACTTAGCGTCTCACCTCTTGAATTGGCCACTGCTTACGCCACCCTTCTCCAAGATGGCTCGCGGCCTACTCCCGTCTTCGTTCGCGAACTAATCCAGAAAGAAAGAACTCTGTTCTCGCGCCCCGCCGCTTCCTTCCCCGCCTTCGCAGATCATTCTCGATTGGAAAAAATTCCCGATTTCATCAGTGGTTTATCTCTTCCTGGAACTGATCATTGGGCTGCTACTCTTAGCCCAGAGAAAGTGATTGTTGTTTGGATCGGCTACGATAATCCAAAACCCTTCAATTTAAGCCCCCAGGATTCGCAGAGATTGAAAACAGACCTTCAGAGAATCGCTCGCTAAGTTGGCACATCAACCCCCCTTGATACTTCTTAAAGTTTTCCAGCTGTCTCAAGATCTTTTTGTAGACCTTAGCTCTCTGAGGGAACGAAAAAACCGGAAGAATCCTTCCGGTTTTTTGTGTCATAATACAGTAGAGTCTACCTACTTTTTGGCGAGGAGCTTGGCCACCACGGCATCGACTTCTTTCTTGCCATAAGTGTGTCCTTCGATCGTATCGACGAGTTTACCGCTCTTATCCTTGGCGATAATACCGTGCCCCTTGAGCTTAGCCTTTTTGATTTCTTCTTTGCTCTTGCCGGTTCCGACGAGGACGTTCTTGAAGGTGATTTCTTTTCCCTTTGTCTTTTTGAGATCATTCACGATGACCGAAATTTTTGCACAAAGCGGTCATCCATCGAAGTAATAATAAGTGAGCGTGGGAACTTTAGCCTCAGCAGCGACCTTCGCCACAGGAGCCTTTGACTCATCTGCTAAAGTAGTAGTGATTAGGAGAATGGGCGCCAAAGCTGCGACCATCCAAGCGATTGGTTTTTTCATCGTGATGAGAATAGCCAGTAGAAACTTTATGGCAAGCCAATGCCACACGACTTCGATTCAGCCACCTCGCCCTAGGCCAAGAGATCTTTCACGACCTTGCCATGGACATCAGTAAGGCGGTAATCACGACCCTGAAAGCGGTAGGTGAGTTTCTCGTGGTCAAATCCAAGAAGATGCATCCAAGTTGCTTGTAAATCGTGAACGTGGACCTTGTCACGGGCCACCGAAAAACCAAGTTCATCGGACGCACCGTGGGTGTAACCCCCTTTCACTCCTCCACCAGCCATGACCATAGTGTAACAATCAGGAAAGTGATCGCGACCAAGGACCTTTCCCTTAGCCGTCCGGCCTTCACGGAATGGAGTCCGCCCAAATTCTCCGCCGAGAACAATCAGGGTATCGTCAAAGAGTCCACGCTCCTTGAGGTCATTGATCAATGCCGCAATAGGTTTATCCATGGTGGCACATTTGTTGGTAAGCCCATCGCGTATGTCTTCCTTTGGATTTGTCCCGTGGAAATCCCAGCCCCAGTCGAAGAGCTGAACAAAACGAACTCCATCTTCGGCGAGACGCCGCGCGAGAAGGCAGTTGTTAGCGAAGCTCGAGGCACCAGGTTGAGCGCCGTATGACTCAAGAGTCTTCTTCGATTCCTTCGAAATATCCATAACCTCGGGGACTGACATTTGCATACGAAAGGCTAGTTCGTATTGTGCCATGCGAGTCAGGGTCTCAGGATGAGCAAAGTCTTTGGAAGCGGCCTCATTGAGATCACGGAGGGCATCAAGGCTGGAGCGACGCAGGCTACGATCCATACCCGGAGGATCAGTGACATAAAGAACAGGATCCCCTTTTGAACGACATTGCACGCCTTGATGGACAGACGGAATAAACCCCGAATCGAAAGAACTCTTCCCGCCATTCGGCTGCACTCCACTTGAGATAAGGACCACGTATCCGGGAAGGTTTTGGTTTTCCGATCCCAGACCATAGGTAGTCCAGGCTCCGAAGGAAGGACGGCCTGGCTGCTGAAAGCCAGTGTGCACGAAAAGCTCAGCGGGAGCATGATTGAAATGATCAGTAGTCATCGAATTGATGATGCAGAGATCGTCAGCCACGCCGTGCAAGTGCGGAATCGCGTCAGACATCCAAAGACCGTTCTTACCATACTGTTTAAAAGTCCGGGGGCTTCCCATCAGTTTGGGGGTTCCTGAAGTGAAGGCGAACTTCTTCCCCTTGATATATTCGTCCGGGCATTCCTGGCCGTCGCGCTTCACGAGCTCGGGCTTGTGGTCCCACAGATCGAGGTGGGGCGGTGATCCAGTGAGGTGAAGGTAAATCACCCGCTTCGCCTTGGGCGCGAAGTGCGGTAGCTTAGCAAGGAGGGGATTGTTCGGAGCTTCTAAGCCCATAGCATCGGACGCGAGCATCTCGCTAAGCGCAACCCCGCCGAGACCCATGGAGCATTGTTTGAAAAAGTGCCGCCGCGTTTTGTATTGCAGGCTTTCTAACTGTGGATTCATACGATGAAAATTGGTTGGAGATTCTAGCGTTTCATCAAGGTCTCATCAAGATTGAGAAGGATATTCGCAACAACGGTGAGGGAGGCAAGCTCTACGACATCGATGTCTTTAGGAACTGGACCGATAGGATTGGTGGCCATTTCCTGCGCGAGCTTTTGGTCGGCGGCATACTTGCTGCGTGTAGAATCGTATAAAGCGATCAGGCGAGAAGTTTCAAGCTCGTTAGGAGAGCGAGAAAGGCAAAGTTGGAAGCCATGTTTAATCATGGTAGCGACCGACCCTTTGTGCACCACCATGCGTCGAGAGAGAGCCTGAGCAGCTTCTATGTAGACCGGGTCATTCAAGGTCACGAGAGCTTGCAACGGCGTGTTGGTATTCCCACGCCGCACAGTGCAAACCTCGCGATTGGGAGCTCCGAAGGTCGCCATGGAAGGATACGGACTGGAACGACGCCAGCTAGTATAAACGCCACGACGGAACTTATCCTCGCCAGAGCTTGTGCTCCAATCAGTGCCGCCTCCGAAGGCAGCCTTGAGACCAAGATTTGGCTGGGGCGGACGAACCGGAATACCGTACATTTTCGAACTCAACAAACCCGAGACCGCGAGAGCCTGGTCGCGGATCATTTCCGCGGAAAGCCGGACCCGAGGACCACGGGCAACAAGACGATTGTCGGGATCCAGAACAGCCATCTCATCGCTGACATGAGAATTCTGGCGATAGACCGATGAAGTGACGAGAAGGCGAAGAAAATTCTTAACATCCCATCCCCCATCCATGAATTCGACCGCAAGCCAATCAAGGAGTTCGGGATGAGAAGGCCGTTCGCCCTGAGATCCAAACTCCTCACTTGTAAGGACGATTCCTACGCCGAAGAGATTCTCCCAAAACCGATTGGCGACTACACGGGCAGTCAGAGGGTTCTCTCGGTCCACCAACCATTTCGCCATCGCGAGTCGGTCAGGATTCGAGCCCTTGGGAAGCGAGCCGAAAACTTGAGGCACCCCCGGGGCGACCTCTTCCCCAAGACTCAAATAGCTCCCACGAAGTTGAATATAAGTCTTACGATGCCTATCCTTAGGCAGGTCACGCATAATGGGAACCGAGGTGAGAGGCTTGACGGAGGCCAGTTGCTTTTCGAGATCCGCGAGCTTCTTGGTGACAGCAAGTATGCTGGGATTGGTCTTACGGTAAACAGCAACTAATTGAGCCTTCTCAGCAGCGCTACGTTTGGCAGGAGACGTTTTAAGGATTGCTATCATCTCGGAGGAAAGCGCCATGGAAGGACCTGCAGAATCAGTTACCAAAATCCGGAAGCGGCCAAGCGCATGATTTGGATAGCGCTGCAGAAGTCTAAGTTCGAGATCCCGCCCATCGAGAGGTTTATTTAACTCGATCACGATATGATGATCCTGACCCAGCGATCCGCCAACCGCCCAGCCGGAATCATTGCCGGCATTGCCATCAATCGCAGAGGCCGCCCCAAATTTGTCCTGATCAAAAGTCGAAGAGGCATTCGAAAAAGCGGCTTTGGTCTTACCACTAGTGAGTTCGATTTCGTTGAGGACAAAGTTTCCATTCCGACCTGGCCCCCCGCTTCCTAGCTTATCATGAGCAAGAGCCTCGATCTTAATTGCAGTAATTTTTTTCAGCTTACTACTAGCGGAAATCGTATAATCGTCAGTTACGGCAGTCTTTCCACTCACGAGAATAGAGCCGTCAGAACCCGCCTTGAAATTCGCACCAGAAACCGCAGTCATTTTTTCTGGCGTGAGAACATACCAACGACCTGCCTTCGCCTTCAAAGCAGCCTCCCATTCAGCAACGGCCTTAGAATCGAGCTTGTTGGCAGGCTCCATTTCCTTCTTCAGCTTTGCGATCTCAGCGGAAATATGAGCCGCTTGTTTCTTATTTCGATCACCCATCACCTGGATAATTGGAGCTTCATTCCGTCGGTCGGCGTCTTCCGATTGATTGAAAATAGCAAACATCTGAAAATACTCAGCATGACTGATGGGATCATATTTGTGGGTATGACACTGAGCACAAGCTGCTGTAGTTCCCATCCAGGTCGCCATAGTCGTATTGACACGATCAACGACCGCTGCGTTACGAAATTCTTCATCACTCGTTCCGCCTTCGTTATTCGTCTTAGTATTGCGGTGGAAAGCAGTGGCAATGAGTTGATCTTCAGTTGGGGTGGGAACTAGGTCGCCAGCAATTTGGTCAATCGTAAATTGGTCGAACGGCATATTCTCATTGAAAGCACGAATAACCCAATCTCGATAGGCCCAAATCGTTCGGCCCGGGTCATCCGCATAACCAGCTGAGTCGGCATAACGAGCAAGATCCAACCACATACGAGCCCAGTGTTCGCCGAAAGCAGGCTTGGCAAGAAGACGGTTGACCAGATTCTCGTATGCCTTGGCACTCTCATCAGCGAGAAATGCGTCGACCTCCGCCTTGGTAGGCGGAAGCCCAGTAAGATCGAGGGCAACTCGTCGAATTAAGGTGTGAGGATCAGCTTCTTTGCTAGGCGAAAGATCTTCTTTACTGAGTCGGCTGAAAATAAAGGCATCTATGGGATTACGAACCTTCATCTTGGTCTCATCAACCTGAGGAACCTCAGCTCGAACAGGCTTTGAATAGGACCAATGGACCTCGTATTCCCCTCCTTCCTCGATCCACCGCTTAAAAAGTTCAATTTGTTCCTTCGTAAACCGCGCCCCCTTTCCCGGAGGTGGCATCATCTCATCCTCATCGTCCGTAACAATTCGATAGATCAACTCACTGTCCTCGACTTTTCCGGGCGAAATAGCGGTAAAACCCTTATGATCCTTTGTGGCCCCTTCACGAGTGTCGAGTCGCAGCTTCGCCTTCCGATCCTCTTCGTCCGGACCGTGACAGCGGTAACAACTGTTGGAGAGTAGAGGTCGGATTTCGTCATTGAAACTGACTTTCGCACTAAGGGAGGAAAAACCGAGAATGAGAACAAAGAGAGAACGGATGAACATAAGAAAGTGTCTTGGGAACCCTACAAGAGATCTACGGTTATCCAACCTCCGATCTTGCTCTCATGACATCGAATTTTTGAGGAATGAAACGACCTCCCACTCTTCGACGTAGTGAGAAGGATGACCTTCTTGAAAAACACGATTGTCCTCGTAAGCCTTTTGGCGAACAGCTCCGCAGGCGAATGGCCAGGATGGCGTGGTCCAACTGGGGATGGCGTAGTTTCAGACGAAAAAGCTCCGCTTAAGTGGTCGATCGAAAAGGATGTAAATTGGAAAGTTAAGATTCCAGGTAAGGGACATGCTTCACCGATTATTTGGGGCGACGAGCTCTTTTTGGTTTCGGCTGACGAAGATTCAGGAGAACGACTACTCATGTGCCTCAGCATCAAGTCAGGAAAAACCCTTTGGAAAAAAACTGTACTCGAATCACCTATCGAAAAAGTACACCGCAAAAACAGCCGAGCTTCGAGCACTCCAGTGACCGATGGCAAGTCAATTTACGTAAGCTTCCTTGATCAAGAGAGGATGTTTATTGCTGCTTACAATTTGGAGGGGAAGAAACTCTGGGAAAAACGCCCTGGCATTTTTTCAAGTGTCCACGGTTACTGCTCCAGCCCGATTCTATGGAAGGACAAAGTCATCATTAATGGTGACCACGACGGGAACGCTTACATCGTGGCTTTAAATAAAGAGACCGGAAACGAAGTATGGAAGACGCCAAGACCAAATAAGACACGAAGTTATTGCACCCCCTTAATCCGCACTATCGGCGGACGAAACCAACTCATTCTCTCGGGAAGTAAAAGCGTGGCTTCTTACGATCCCGATACTGGGCAGCAACACTGGATCATCGACGGTCCCACTGATCAGTTTGTCGCCTCTTTGGTTTACGATCAAAAATACCTCTATATGACGTGTGGATTTCCCAGTAAACATATGATGGCAATTGATCCCACCGGCAGCGGAAACGTTACCAACACCCATGTGATCTGGCACACCCGCAAGAACCCATCCTACGTTCCCAGTCCGGTAGTAGTGAACGGTTACTATCTCGCAGTTTCCGATTCGGGGACGGCGACCTGTTGGAAGGCTCAAGAAGGTAAATTACTTTGGAAGCAGAAACTTGGGCGCGAGCACTCAGCCTCACTCGTGGTCTTTCGAGATCATGTTGTTTTTGGATCCGAAAAAGGATTGATCACAGTAGTCAAACCTGGTCCAGAATTTCAGGAGGTTGCTAAAATGGAGCTCAGTGAACCACTTTGGGCCTCACCGGTTATTACGGACGGATATTGGTTCCTCCGCGGTGAAGAGCACCTTTTCTGTATTGGTAAACGAAATTAATCCCACTCTCGATGACCTCAAATAATCCGAGAGGAATGGCCACACCCGTTATTCGGCGCCTGCTTCAGGAATAAGAACCTCTCGTGGCTTAGCTCCATCGGCTGGACCCACGATGCCACGAGCTTCCAAGATATCGATCATGCGGGCTGCACGGGTGTAACCCAGACGAAGGCGGCGCTGTAGGAGCGAGGTGCTGGCCTTTCCTTCGGCACGAAGCACTTCCATGCAGCGCTCGATTGCCTCCTCATCAGCATCTGAAACTTCTTCGCCACCACCATCGCTACCAGACCCGCCGCTTTCAATGACCTTCTGGATACTCTCTTCAAACCGCTGCTCGGTTTGGTTCGCGCAGAAGTTGACGATTTGCTCGACTTCTTCGTCCGAAACAAAAGCACCTTGGGCGCGTTCCAATTTTGCTGAGCCTGGGGGTAGGAAAAGCATGTCTCCTTTACCAACCAATTTTTCAGCGCCCTTATTATCGAGAATGACACGGCTATCGAGCGAGGACGAAACCTGAAATGCAATGCGGCTTGGAATATTCGCCTTGATAATACCCGTGACAACATCGGCACGTGGAGTTTGGGTCGCTACGATCAAGTGGATACCGGCAGCTCGAGCCTTTTGAGCGATCCGGGCAATCGCCCCCTCGACATCAGCTGGAGCGGTCTGCATGAGATCAGCAAGTTCATCAATAATGACAACGATGTAAGGAAAACGGTCCGGCACCTCGAGATCGTCTTCATGAACCTCATCATCCACCGAAGCGCTTGGGCCGAGATCGCCGTCCTCGAAAGCCTTCGCCATAGATTCAACTGCTTCCTCGTCCACAATAGAATCAATATCCTCTTGCTCTTCCGGCGTGAGAACTTCTTCCTCAGGACGAACTCGGCTGTTGAAGCTATCAAAATTTCTTACTCCAAGTTTTGCGAAAATCTTGTAGCGGCGCTCCATCTCATTGACACACCAGTTCAAGGCCCCAACAACCCGCTTGGGATCAGTGACAACTGGCACGACAAGATGTGGCAACTTGGCGTAAACCTGCATTTCCACAACCTTGGGGTCGATCATGATGAAGCGGAGTTCGTCGGGACCAAACTTATAAAGAATACTTGTGATGATGGAATTGATACAAACTGACTTACCCGCGCCGGTCGCACCGGCTACGAGACAGTGGGGCATCGCAGCGAGATCCCCCACCACGGTATTTCCATAAACATCCTTACCAAGGGCGAGAGGAATCTTTCGCTTGGAGCTTCGAAATGATTCATCCTGCAGAAGTTCACGAAGCGCAACCGCCACCCGGTCATCATTCGCAATCTCGATTCCCACCGTATCCTTACCTGGGATTGGCGCGAGAATATTGATTCGCTCGGCCTTCGTGGCACGCGCAAGATCAGCTTCAAGTTGGGTAATACGGCTCACCCGCAAGCCAATAGCCGGGTAGATTTCATAACGCGTAATAGTAGGTCCGCGGGTGATATCGCCAGCTGTGACCTCGACACCAAAAGCGCGACAGGTCTCGATAATCATTGTTTGGGTCGCTAGAAGTTCCTCACTAAAGTCTTCCGGCTCGACATCATTTTCTTCGTCAAATTCAAGAAGATCAAATCCAGGCAACTCGTAATTCTCAAACCCCTCGGTGCTAAGCCCAGTATGAGTCGGCTTCTTACGCTCAAAAGGCCGAGCTCCAGCGAGAGGAGCAACCTTTTTCTGGGATGAATCAATAATTTGAGGTGTTGGGATCTGCCTCAGTTGAAGGACGCCTTGACCATCTTCCTCAACACTGGATTCTGAACCAAGAGTCGGATCAGCGACAGATTGGCCCTTCTTACGCTTGGCACGTTTTTTTGCGGGTGCAGGTGGTGCCGGTCTAGCAGCCCGCTTCGCGCGTGAGTTGGAAATGAATTCACGAACCGTTACCAAAGAGGTTTGGGCAAAGGCAACTGGATGCCACCCGGTTAAAAGAATCACGCTGGCAAGATAAACCCCCAACAAGACGATGGCTGACCCCAACGTTCCAAGCAGGCTTTTGAAGACAAAATTACCAAGACCCTCGCCAATCGCACCACCAGGCCAATTCCCAAAGTGGACGCTTCCAAAGATCTCAAGGACGCTAAACAGAGCAGCACTCGCAAACATCAGCGAACCAAAACCAATCAAAGTATGAAGACCCAACCGGCTCTTAAACCATGCCACTACGAACCCAAGCCAGATTGTTCCGGCCGCTAGCAAATAGGCTGCTGCTCCGAAAAGAGCAATAAAGACAAATCCGATCAAAGCACCCACCGGACCAATAAGATTTTGGGTATCGCGCGACTCGGCTCCTTCCGGAGCAAAGCTTCCGAAGAACTTCCAATCGACGAAGTCGACGGTAGTAAATCTAATTAGCGAGCAGAAAATCAATAGCCCCATCAAGATTAACCCGATCCCAATCAACTCCTGGCCACCCTCTTTTTTCAACACCGCGTGCTGCCTCCTGGGCTTTTTTTGCTTGGCCATGATCTTAAACGGAGACATTCAACTCCCCTGTGCGAACTAATTTCGCATAAGAACGGTAGATCAGGCAAGAAGGAACTTAAAGGTATCTGCATAGTCTAGATTTCTTAAATAATCGCTCAAACCGCAGTTTTCTTGTCGAAATGTCTCTTTCCCCCCATTTTTAAGGGGTGGAACCAATTTCATTTTCGCCGATTTATATGACTCGCGTGTGGGGAGGTCGCTCGCTGGAAACGATCTATCAGCGAAACCTCCCGGATGATCAGCCCTACGGGGAATCCTGGGAAATGAGCGATCGTCCCGATGAACAATCAATCGTTTCATCTGGCCCTTACGCCGGGAAATCACTCCATGATCTCTGGACCAATCACCGCGAGGCAATCTTTGGAAAGGGATTCACCGGTGACCGTTTCCCACTTCTCATAAAAATTCTAGATGCTCGTGATGATCTCTCTATTCAGGTTCATCCACCTGAAAACCTCTCCCGCAAATTAGGGGGCGAACCAAAAACCGAAATGTGGTATATCGCCGACTGCGACCCCGGAGCTAAACTTTACATTGGCCTAAAAGATAAGTGTACACGTGAGACATTCCAACAGTCCCTCTCTGATGGAACCGTGGAAGAGCAAGTCCACGCAGTTAGTCCAGAACCGGGCGAATCGATTTTCATCCCATCAGGTCGACTGCACGCAATCGGCGCCGGGTTCCTCATTTATGAAATCCAGCAAAACTCAGACACCACTTACCGGGTTTTTGATTGGAATCGCGCCGGGCTCAGCGGCGCTCCACGGGACCTTCACATTGAAGAATCTATGGCCTCCATCGACTTCAATGATTTCGAACCTAGAATGGATCAACCAGATGGCGACTCTCTTGCATCCTGCGAATACTTCGTCATCCAACGCCATAAGCTTTCGAAGCTCGAAGAGATCACGAACACAAACGATTCTTTTTCAATCATCACAGTGATCTCCGGAAAAATAAGCTCCCGCGAAGGGCGCATATTTAAAACCGGCGACTTCCTAATCTTGCCGAGAAACGCCAGCCCACTGACTGTCGAAGGAGATTGCCAAATCCTACGCACCACTTTGCCAGGCGCCTGAATTTAGCCTGCATCACCTTTTTAGCCGCCTTGGCATCTATGTAGTGGCACCGATCAATAATAAGTCCACGAAGACTAATGACGGTAAGGCAACCCGCTATTTATCGCGATGAAAGTTTCTCCACCGGTTCAAACCGGATCTAAGACACGATATTCTTAATAACCTTTACTCCGGGTTCAACTCCAGTAAGGCGCATATCCAGACCCTGAAACTTATAGCTAAACTTCTGATGGTCGATCCCAAGCTGATGGAGCATTGTGGCATGTAGGTCATGCACTGTAACCACATCTTCGACTGCATTGTAGCCGAAGTCATCAGTAGCTCCGTGGGTCACGCCACCTTTGATTCCTCCCCCGGCCATCCAAAGAGAAAAACCTTTAATGTGGTGATCTCGACCAGGGTTGTTACCGCCTCCTTGTGACATCGGTGTGCGCCCAAACTCTCCACCCCAAATTACCAAAGTATCATCGAGCATTCCTCGTTGCTTTAAATCCTGCACCAGAGCCCAACTCGCGCGATCCACCAATTTCGCGGTCCCTGCCACCCCGTTTTTCACTCCCCCATGATGATCCCATCCACGATGGTACAACTGAATGAAACGAACCCCCCGCTCCGCAAGACGCCGGGCCAACAAACAATTACTCGCGAACGAACCATCACCGGGTTTCGCACCATACATTTCAAGGGTCTCCTTCGATTCTCCTTTTAAGTCCACCAACTCGGGGACACTCGCCTGCATTCGAAATGCCATTTCATACTGCGCAATTTTAGTCGCAATTTCAGGGTCGTCAGCAAGACCATTACGAATCGAATTTAAGCCTTTTACAGCATCAATCACTTGACGTTGATCTGAACGCTTAACCCCCTTAGGATTTCCGACATAGAGCACCGGGTCTCCTTTGGAATGGAAATGAACCCCTTGATATTTACTTGGCAAGAACCCGCTGTGCCACTGGCGCGAGGCAATCGGCTGACTCTGACCTCCACCCACCGAGGTGAGGACCACAAATCCCGGAAGATCTTTAGTCTCGCTACCGAGGCCGTATTGAATCCATGAACCCATACACGGACGACCTGAGATCTGGGTCCCCGAATTCATAAAAGTATGAGCCGGGTCGTGATTAATTTGCTTGGTTGTCATCGATCGAACGATCGCGATATCATCAGCCATTTTCCCGATAAACGGAAGCTGCGAGGAAATCTCCTGCCCCGATTCTCCCTGTTTGATAAAATCCCATTGTGGCCCAAGACATTTCAAAGCCTTGCCTTGCAACTGCGCGATTGGCTGTCCTTTGGTAATCGATTCGGGCATGGGCTGTCCGTGCATCTTAGCAAGAGTTGGCTTGTAATCGAGCGTCTCGAGATGGGATGGCCCACCCGCCATGCAAAGAAATATAACCCGCTTGGCCTTGGGGTTCCCCGCCATCTTAATATCGTCCGGGATACCCTCGGCAAAAAGCTGACGCTGAAACGCAAGCGCTCCAATTCCTACCGTGGCTTGATTCAAAAAGGTTCGTCTGTTTGTCGTATCAATCATGGCGTCTAGAATCGTGAGATTGTTTCGTAAGCATTAAGAATGACTCGGCCAACCTGCCCCCAGGCTGCCGCTTCGTGGGCAGGAACATTAGCGGTTGATGGCCATTTCCCAGTAGAAAGGAAAGCGATAGCCGCTTCGGGATCATCTTTAAATTTTTTCAGTTGCGATTGATAAACCTTCGCCAAAAGGTCCACCTCTTCCGTGGTTCCCTCCCGCGATAATGCTTCAGTCAGACCCCATGCTATTTTCTCTGGAGCCGTTCCTTTATGTTCCGCCATCCGCGCTCCAAAAACACGCGAGGCTTCTACAAAAATTGGATCGTTCAGCATTGCGAGAGCTTGTTGGGGAATATTCGACCTTGAACGCTCAGCAGTGCATTCCTCGCGACTCGTGGCATCAAAGGCAACCATTGAAGGATGGGGAAAAGTTCGACATTGAAAAGTATACACCGAGCGTCGGTAGAGGTCACCTCCATCGCTCGCCTTCCAAACTTTTCTGGGAAAATTTAAATGCTGCCAAAACCCAGCCGGTTGGTAAGGCTTCACACTTTCACCACCTAACTTTTCATCATTGAGAAGATCAGAAATCTTAAGCGCACCATCGCGAACGAATTCCGCATCGACCCGCCAGCGACCCTGCCTTGCAAGCAGACTATTCGAAGGGTCTTTTTCACGTAAGAACGAACTCACTCCAGACTGCTGAAGGTAGACTTGGCTAGAAACTATTTTCTTCACCATTTTTTTCATATCCCAACCTCCATCACGGAAATCAGCAGCCAACCAGTCAAGCAGCTTAGGATGCGTCGGCACCTCGCCCTGGCCACCCAAATCGATGACATTGGGAGATAACCCACGACCAAAGAACAAACGCCAAACCCGGTTCATCGTTGAGCGAGCAGCAAGCGGATTGTCCTTGTGCAAAATCCACTTCGCCAAATCAAGACGACTTGCGCGACCATCCACGTTCCACATCTCTTTTTGCAAAAACTCAGGCACCGCAGGTTGAACGATTTCGCCAGAATCATCCATCCAGTTTCCTCGCGGTAGGATGCGTGTGACTCGAGGAGTCTCCAGCGCCTCAGAAACCAGCATCTTGCGCATCCCGCCTTCAGTTTTTTTCAACTCCTCCTCGAGCGACCGTAGTTTAGAATTTTGAGCAAGAATCTCGGGAGCGATCGAGAGATAATAATTTCTTAAAACTTCATTCTCTTTAGGAGTTTTTTTGGAACTTGCAAAAGCTTCCATGACTTCAGGAGCTGGCCCAAGTGAATCTTTCAGGTCGGCATGGCCCACTGCCGCCATCGAAAGACCGAAGCGTGCGATATTGTGGGATTCGTAAGGCGATTGATAATGCAACCTTACGTCTAGCGCCTCGCCCCCCTTAAGCTCAACAGGCTTCTCGAGAACAAAGGCCGCACGACGAGTTCCCTTCCGCCCTTCCGGCATATTTGCACCAACAGCCCAACCTGTCTTCTGATCCCCATCAACCGCAGCTTTTGCAGGAAAGTTGGGCTGCTCCACATCAGCAGTAACCGAGGAAACCTTAAGCTTCTCCCTCCCTTTTTTAATCTCAATTTCGGTGAGGACAAAATTGCCATTCCCTCTCGAAAAACCATCTTTCACTGAAAAACTTTCGTGAGTCAGCGCCTCTAGTTTAATTGCCGAAACCTTCCCGGGAGAAGATATTTTGAAGGAATAAGTTGCAGTAGCTGCGATTTTTCCACCTTCTAAAACTGTTCCGTCATCTAGGATTTTTAATGTGGTGCCCTCTGGCGTCTTGAAATCACTAAACTTTACTGGACGCCATACCGAGCCCCCTAATTCGCCCCCGGCAAGCCACTCCTTAAATCCCGCAGAAAACTTCGCTTTAAAATCAGAGTCGTTTTTGAGGAGTTTCTCCACCTTGCCGTTCTCGATCGCTTTTTTGAGTTCGGCAATACGAGCCTCTTCCTCGGACCCCGGCACTTGTAAGTTCGGCCGACGCTTCCCAATTCCGTTCTCACGAATATCATCGAAAAATGCAGCCATTGAATAGAAGTCGCGCGCTGTAAAAGGATCATATTTGTGGTCATGACACTGAGCACACCCCAAGGTTGATCCTAGCCAGACCTCTGAAACATTTCTCACCCGATCAGCCGCATAAATAGCGCGATATTCCTTATCTTGCGCTCCCCCTTCTTCGGTTGTTTGAAGAAGCCGGTTGTAGCCCGAGGCGACCTTCTGTTCGAGGCTAGCATTCGGTAAAAGATCACCCGCAAGTTGCTCGATCGTAAAATCCGTAAAAGGCTTATTCCGATTGAAAGCATTGATAACATAGTCGCGATAGGGCGAAACCATCATCGAGTTATCGCTGTGATATCCGATAGTGTCTGCATAACGGACCAAATCAAGCCACCACACTGCCATGCGCTCGCCGTATTTTGGATCCGCCAAAAAACGATCCACCAATGAGCTCCATGCATCAGGAGACTGATCTCCTAAAAATTCTTCCCGCTCCTGAGTCGAAGGCGGAATACCCCGCAGATCCCAAGAAAGTCGACGTAGCAAAACCTCCTTCGAGGCAGGCTTACTTCCCTGTATCCCAGCAGCGCCCCATTTTTGGGATACGAAATGATCAATCTCCTCGCCTTTCGGAGCCTCAGTTTTCTTGATCTCCTCGTAGGCCCAATGCTCTTGATACCCAGCACCTTGTTCAATCCACTTTCTGAGCGTTTCAATTTCCTCAGGATTCAAGACCTTGTGAGACTCCGGAGGAGGCATAACCTCTTTCTTCTTTTTGCTAGTGATTCTTAAATACAGCTCCGATTCTTTTACCTTGCCCGGAACCACCGCAGAATACCCTCCCAAATCTTCATACGCACCATCGGGCGTGTCCAATCGCAGATCCGCTTCACGGGTCTCTGGATCAAAGCCGTGGCAGAAGAAGCATTTATCTGAGAGGATCGGGCGAACATCTCGCTGGAAGTCAACCTTCTCCTCCGCCGCAACAGCCAACCTAATTGATAAAATTGCAATCCAAGCGATTTTCACAAGTATTCTACGGGAAAAATACAATAAGTTCTCAAAATCACGTCACAATTTGACCGATTTCCACGGGGGGCATCGATAGCCTTGGCAATCAATGACTTTTTGGTTACCTCAACACATCAAAATTTGCGACGCCATCTTTACCGCCATCGATTTCGAATCCGCTGGCACCGCTAAAGGAAAAACTGATTCTCCTGTGCAAGTCGGGCTCGCAACCTGGTCGGCTAAGAGAGACCTTCACGAGCCCTTTGTTTCCTTCCTTCATTGCGATCAAAAGATCACTTGGGCCGCGCAAAAAGTTCATGGCATCACCACTGAGGACCTCCTAAACGCCCCTACCCTCTTGTCGCTGTGGCCCGTCCTAAAAAAACAGCTAAACGGTGGCCCAATCGTTGCCCATGGCCACGGCACAGAGAAACGATTTCTTCGTGCATTCCCAGGCCACTCCTTCGGGCCTTGGATCGACACCCTTCAGCTGGCCCGAGCCGCTTGGCCTCGTGAAAAATCCCACTCTCTCGGAGATCTCTGTACCTCGCTGGGACTGGACGATTTCTGCCAACATGCCCCCGGGAAAACCTGGCATGATGCTCTTTACGATTCGCTTGCCTCGCTCGCTCTTCTCAAGCACCTTATCACCCAAGAAAAGCTCGCAGAACTACCTCTCGAGGTTCTACTCCACCCAGACACCTCGATCTGGCACCGCTCCCGTCATCAATGAACACCGTTCACGTCAACCTAGGCTCCCGGTCCTACGAAATTCTCGTCGCTCCAGGTCTGCTCGCCGAAGCCGGCTCGCGCATTAAATCAGCCGGACTCACCGGGATGGCTGCGATCATCACTGACGATAATGTCGCACCACATTTTCTCGAACAGCTTGAGGGCTCGCTCCTAAAGATGGGATACACTTTCTCCTCTCACATTTTCCCCGCGGGTGAGGCCTCCAAATCAATGACCGTAGCTGAGAATCTGAACCGCGAACTAATTCAGGCAGAGCACAACCGATCTTCCTTCGTGATTGCTCTCGGCGGCGGAGTAACTGGTGATCTCGCTGGATTTGTCGCCTCTATTTTTTATCGCGGGGTGCCATTTGTCCAAATCCCCACTACGATCGTCTCGCAAGTCGACTCCGCCGTGGGAGGGAAAACAGGAGTCAACACACCCGAGGGGAAGAACCTCATTGGGGCTTTTCACCAACCACGGCTCGTCCTCACCGACCCCAACACCCTGCTCACCCTGCCAGGCCGCGAATTTCGGGAAGGCTTCGCCGAGGTCATCAAGCATGCCGCTATTCGCGATGAAGAAATGTTTTCCGATCTAGAAGCTCTCGACCCGATGGATCAAAATGTTCCCTCCGAGTTGATCGCTCGTAACGTGGCCATCAAAGCCCGGATAGTCGAAGAAGACGAACAAGAGACTTCTGGAACACGCGCCCTTCTCAACTTCGGCCATACCATCGGCCATGGCATTGAAGCCTCTGTTCCTTATGGCACCCTTCTTCATGGAGAAGCAATCTCGCTCGGAATTCGAGCCGCCCTCAGACTCTCGGAAAATCACGCCGACCTCGCCCCCGATGCAAGCCAGCGCATTCTTGCCCTTCTCGCTCACTACCAACTTCCGCTCAAACTTAGCGATGAGATCCCTACCGACCTTGTCATAGAAAAACTCCTGCGGGATAAAAAATTCTCCGATGGACAGAAAACATTCGTTCTTCTCGATCGTCCCGGAAACGGAATCACTTGTAGTCGTATTCCTTTTGAGGAAATAGCCCTCACCGTTGACTTCCTCCGCTCATGAAAATTCTAGTCCATACTGGCGGCGTCTTCCAAACCAATGGCTACATCCTTTCAGAGGATAATGGAACTTGTATCGTCATCGATGCACCAGCCGAAATTGCTGATTTCTTGGATCAAAGCTCCCTCCGAGCTACCCACCTTCTGCTAACTCACCAACACCTCGATCATATTGAAGATGCCGCTAAGCTGAGAGCACAGGGGGCCAAAGTTCTGGCATTCCAGAACTACGCTCCGGAAATCATCATGGAGAAGCGGCTTCAGGAAATGGGCCTGCCCGTCGAAGCATCACCCTTTGAAGTCGATGAAGTGATTGAAGACAGTCCCACCCTTAGAATCGGTGACTACCACTTTGAGATTCATCATGTTCCCGGCCACTCGCCCGACTCAATCTCCTTTTATCTGAGCTCGGAATCATGGCTTTTTGCCGGAGATTCCTTGTTTAATGGGAGCATTGGACGGACCGATCTTCCTGGTGGGAATCACGAGCTACTCCTCGACTCCATCCGCCAGAAACTCTATTCTCTTCCCGACGAAACGGCAGTTTTTCCCGGACATGGTCCACTGACCAGCATTGGCGAGGAAAAGAAAACTAACCCATTTTGCCCTAACACCTAGACGATCCTTAGCATGACCCGCCGCCTCACCCTAACCCTGCTGGCCTGTGTAATCGCCGCTCCTAGCGCCGCTGCAATGGGGAAACGTCCCGAAAAAAACATTCTCAGCTTTCACCTACAGGGACACCAATCAGATGGGCCTAAGATGGTTTTCCCCCTACCGATGGGAAACAAAAAGCGTTTTTTCAGAAAGAGCCCAGTCACTTTCAATAAGGAAATCGTTTCACTTAAGCACTTCATCACCGAAGATGGAACTTACGGGGCAACTTTCTCTTTTAACAAGGCTGCGGCCGGGCGAATCGCCGCCATCACTACCAGTAACCAAGATAAATGGCTCGTCGCCATGCTAAACGGGCGCCCCGTGGACGCTGTCTATATCGACAAACCTGTTGGTGACGGAAGGCTCGTCATCTGGCGCGGAATCAAGCAGGTCGAAATCATCCGATTTGAATACGCCATGCCCCTCACCGGAGAAACAAGCAAGCAGTGGAAAGAGCGAATCAAAGGTCACGAAAGACAACGCAAAGCCGCTCAAAAAGAAGCACAAGAAGCACAAAACGAACGGAACCGCCGCCGAAACAACTAACGATGAAATTTCTCGGGATTCTCCTACTCCTCCCTCTGGCTCTCGCAGCAGCCGAACCGCTCAAGCTCGTTCTTCCCACTGATAACCGGGCCATCTTCGATGGGAAGCCCGAGGATTTCTACATGTATGTCCTCAGATACTCGGGAACCAAGGCCTCTCAACACTGGACTGCTGGCCAATACGGATTTGTTCGCACGATTATTGACACTGAAAAAGAAGGCCCGATCGCTACAAAGTTTCACGAAGGGCTCGATATCAAACCAACGAAACGGGATCGCAGCGGAAACCCGCTTGATGAGGTTCGATCTATTGCAGATGGTGAGGTGGTTTACATCAATAACAGCGCAGGTGGGAGCACCTACGGTAGATATGTCGTCATTAAACACGACTGGAACTGCGGCCCCTTTTATAGTCTTTATGCTCACCTCTCACGGGTTAGCGCAAAGGTAGGTGACAAAGTCATCGGCGGAACTCCCATCGCTATCATGGGCTATAGCGGAACCGGCATCAGCCGAACCCGGGCCCACCTTCACCTAGAGCTCTGCATGCTCTCGACCAAAAACTTTACCGATTGGATTGGGACAAAAGCACCCCACGGAATCTACGATGGACGGAACCTCATAGGTGTTGATCTTGCCTCCCTTTTTCTGGCAACAAAAGAGAGTGACAAGGTAACATTGCCTAAGTTTCTTGAGAGTGCTTCGCCCTACTTTAAAGTAGCGATCCCTCGGAAAGACGAATTGGAAATCACCAAACGCTACCCTTGGCTAAAAAAAGGAGATCATAATTCTGATAGTCCATCTTTGGAAATTTCGTTTACCGATTCGGGAATCCCTCTGTCTGTTGTTCCAAGCCACCGTAAAGTCACGAAGGCCACGATCACCTTCGTTCGCACTACCCGCTCAAAGCACGAATTTTACACAAGAGGACGTCTGACCGGGATCGGCCGTAAGGCCACCCTCACACGTAACGGACGTAAATTTGTTGCGCTATTCACAAACGAATACACGAAGCCATAATTCAGATCCACTACCGAAAAACCTGATGACTCCTGAAGAAAAGCTAGCCTCACTTGACCTCAAACTCCCCGATGTCGCTACGCCACTAGGCTCATACCTTAATGCCAGCCGGTCCGGAAACCTCCTGCATATCTCGGGAGGACTCCCGATCATGGGGGACGAGAAATATCTGGGAAAAGTACCAACCCAATGCAGTGTCGAAGAGGCTAACAAGGCAGCCCGCTTGGCCGTCATCACGCGCCTTGCTGTTATTAAATCGGAACTTGGTTCAATCAATCAAGTCGCACGTATTGTGTCGGTCTCAGGCTTTGTTAACGCCGCTCCCGATTTCACTGACCACCCTCAGGTTGTAAATGGAGCGTCGGATCTCCTTGTCGAAATCTTCGGTGAAATCGGAAAGCATTCCCGCACTGCGGTTGGATGTTCCTCTTTGCCCCTTGGCGTTGCTGTTGAAATCAGCCTTATTGTTGAGGTGAAACCCTGAAATTCATGGAACTTCCCGAGCGCGTCACCCTTCCATTTCCCCTCGAGGAATTCCCAGAAATTATTGACGTTCGCTCGCCTGCTGAATTCGAGATCGACCACATCCCTGGCGCCGTTAATTTGCCGGTTTTGGACGATCAAGAGCGTCATGAAGTCGGACTCCTTCATGCTCAAAATCCCTATAAAGCACGGAGACTTGGTGCGACCTTAATCACAAAGAATATTCACCGCCACCTCGACGGATCCCTAAAGGATAATCCTAACTCATTCGCCCCACTCGTTTATTGCTGGCGTGGCAATCTGCGATCCAACTCAATGGCCCTCATTTTTAGAGCCATTGGTTGGAGATCCCGAGTTCTAACTGGAGGCTATCAAGCTTGGCGTAAGTTCCTGAGCGCAGACCTCGATCCACTGATCGGTGCAAGCAAGCCAAGATTCATCATTCTGGGCGGACTGACTGGCTGCGGAAAAACCCGCTTACTTCATGAACTAAATCGCCAAGGGGCTCAGATTCTCGATCTTGAAGGACTTGCAAACCACAAAGGATCAATTTTAGGCAACGCTCCCGACAGTCCGCAACCGGGTCAGAAGTGCTTTGAATCCCGACTTTGGGAGGCATTCAAAAATTTTGATCCAAAAAAACCCGTATTTACTGAAGCCGAGTCCAATCGAATTGGTCGACTACAGTGTCCGCCACCTTTGTGGAAACGCCTCGGGGAAGGGAAAGTGGTATTGGTTGAGCTCCCCCTACCAGAGCGAGGAAAATTACTCGCTCTCGAATACGAGCATTTCATCGCAAATCCTCAGTCACTCAAGGACACCTTGGATGGCTTACGGAGGCTGCGGGGTCACGAGCAAGTCGACGAATGGCATCGTCAAATTGACACCTGTGATTGGTCCACCTTTCTCGAGTCAATTCTCTTGAAGCACTACGATCTTTGCTACCGGCGACCTGGGTCGGAAGATTCTATTTATTCCGAACCCATTGCCACTCTCTCAGTCGCTAGCGCTAGCGATAGCGATTATGAAAAGGCGGCGGCTGACCTGATCTCTAAGCACTCGTGATTGACGTTCACAATCACCTGCAAGATCAACGATTTCTCGGCAGACAAAGCGAGATCATCAAGACTATGAAAGAGGTCGGCATCACAGGCTGTGTCGTGACGGGAACATCGGAAGCCGATTGGCCGGAAGTCGCCCGACTGGCTGATAAATTCCCGGATTTTATCCGCCCTGCCTTTGGACTTCATCCTTGGAAAATCAACTCCCGCTCATCGGGTTGGCTAGCAACTCTGAAAAGCTATCTCATTCGATTTCCCCATGCCATGCTCGGTGAGTGTGGTCTCGATCGCTGGATGAAATCTCCAAAACTAGCAGATCAGCACCAAATCTTCCGGGACCAAATGAACCTTGCTCTCCACCTAAATCGTCCGACCACCATCCACTGTCTAAAAGCCTGGGGTCCTCTGATGTCCGAACTTAGGGATTTCCCACGACTCCCCCGCTTTCTTCTCCACTCATTTGGCGGGTCACTAGAAATAGGGAAAGAAGCCGCTCGGATGGGCGCTTACTTTTCGTTTTCGGGATACTTTCTTCAAACCAGAAAAGCTAAGACCCGCGAAATCTTTAGTCGCCTCCCAATTGAGCGGATCCTTGTTGAAACCGACGCTCCTGAGATGGCGCTACCCAATCCAAAGTTCCGCTTTAATGATCTCAATCATCCTGCAAATCTTGCGTTTATCTCTCACGAACTTGCGGAAATTTGCGATACCGAACAAGAAAGGTTCACCGCAAACACGTATGCCTTTTGGGGCGAAGATAAATAGATTCACCCGCCTAAAAAGGGCGCGGTTTCCCGTGCCCTTTGAAATCTGAATCTTACACCTAGCTTCCCTAGTGAGATCGGCAGAACTCCTCAAAACGACCAATCCCCTCATTAAGAACATCCAGAGTGGTGCAATAACTGATACGAACCCCCATGTCGTGACCAAAAGCCACGCCAGGGACTGCCGCCACTTTATAGCGGGTCAGAAGCTTATCGCAAAGGTTGACCGATTTGAGACCGAGACCAACGCAATTCACAAAAAAGTAAAATGCTCCCTTCGGTTCAACGACACTCACATTCGGAATCGCTTTGAGACGAGCCAGCATAAATTGGCGACGTACATCATACTCACCCCGTAAGTTATCGATAAACGGAGCTGATGCTTCGTCAGTGAGCGCAGCAAGTGCTCCATATTGAGCAAAGCTAGTCGCATTCGAACTGGTGTGTCCCTGGATGGTCGAGAGTGCTTTCGCAATAGCTTCGGGAGCGGCTGTATAACCGACACGCCAACCGGTCATCGAGTGTGACTTGGAAAATCCATTGACAGTGATAGTGAGGTTGTAGGCATCTTCGTTGACCGAAGCTACGCTAACATGCTTTTCCTCCCCATAGACGAGGTGCTCGTAGATTTCGTCAGCAAGAATTATAATATCCTCGTATGAGGCGACTTCGACAATCCCCTCAATCTCCTCGCGGCTATACACCGAACCTGTTGGATTACCCGGAGTATTCAGCACGATCATCTTCGTACGAGGAGACATCGCTTCTTCAAACTCCTCTGCCGTGATCTTCCACTTGTTACTTTCCTTGGTCTCTACCATCACCGGAACACCCCCAGCTAATTTCACCATCTCGGGGTAGCTCACCCAGTATGGGGAAGGAATAATGACCTCATCTCCTTCTTCAACAACGGCAAGGATCGCGTTGAAACAGGCCTGCTTTGCACCTGAAGTGACACAAATTTGGCTTGGGTCGTAGTCAACGTTGTTTTGAGTCTTAAGCTTGGTTGAGAGAGCCTCACGCAGCTCGGGAATCCCTGCAGCGGGAGTGTATTTCGTCTTACCTTCCGCTAGGGCAGTGTAAGCCGCCTGTTTGATGAAATCAGGGGTGTCACAGTCTGGCTCGCCGCCGGCAAGCCCATAAATTTCTTCACCTGCGGCTCGGAGTGCCTTGGCTTGGTTGGTAACGGAGAGGGTCAGCGAAGGAGTCACTGAGGTTACGCGATTTGAGAGACTGTCCATGATGTTTTTTAGATAAGTAATACCCCAAAACCGGGAAAAAACATCTATGGTAGCGATCGCCGCGTTTCTCCCCGAGGAGCGGGTGATTTCTGCACCTGAGGAGTCGTCCTTGCAAGGCAAATGAGTTTTGTCCGTGGATTTTTTTTGTGACTCTGTCGCTCAAGCCCATCAAGAAGCATCGAAACTCGCAGTCATCCACTTTCCGATCTTTTTATCCGAGACCAGCTGAAATCCACATTCCTCGGCTTTGTCCAAAACCTCCTGCCATTGCTCGGCAAGGATTCCTGATAAAATCAGCCGCCCTTTCCTTTCGATCCATTTTGTCATCAGAGGAAGGGCCCCGACGAGGATTGTCGAAAATAAATTGGCTGCCACTACCTGGAATTTTTGGGAATTCTCCCACTCGAAAACATCAGCTTCAAAGATCTCAATACCAGTAATTTGGTTTCGCTCTATATTTTGAGCCGCCACCTCAACAGCCTTGGCGTCGAAATCAAACGCCTTGACCTTCCCGGCTCCTAAAAGCCTACCAGCGATTGCCAAAACTCCACTTCCCGTTCCTAGATCCAAAAAGCTCCAGCCAGAAGGAACACTCTCCGAATGGTCAACCAACAATCTCAAGCAGGTCGCAGTAGTCGGGTGATCGCCGGTGCCAAAAGCCATCTCCGGGGGAACCACAATGACTTTTTTGTCCGGATAGGTTCCCTCCGCCACTTCAACCTGCGAGATGATTAGACGATCTCGAATCATCAAGGGCTCCGCCTTAGGCGCACTCATCGCCACCCAATTCCGTGATTTTAACTCACGGACCGTTCCTCCGAATTGCTCCTGGATCTCAAGCGCCCCTTCCTCAGTCTCGCAATAGACCTCGACCCGAACCGACTTGCCACCCTTGATTCCACTGATGACCGAGTTTGGATTTCCGTAAAACCTTTCCTCCCATGCGTCTACCCATTTCACGGCAGATAATTTCGACCAAACCCACATTACATGAGGCTAATAAGACTGACCAAAGACATCAAGACTTAAGAAACTGATTCACAATCTGTTCATGCGTAAAAGCAGGTGGCCTTAAATCTCCTTGGTCGAGGTATTCCGACCAATTCCGAAGTTTAAAATCATCCCGTGGATTACCACGAAGCTCGATCCGGCGCTTTCGCTCAACATCATCACAACTCATAAAAATGACCCGAACCGATGTCTTAAAGCGCTCTTCGAGCCCGTCGCGCCAACCGGGATCCCGAATTTCCAGGGTAAAGGGCCCAACGAGAATCACATCGGTTTGGGGCAAATTTTCGGCGGCTGTTGCGAACAGGCATTCATAGACTGCCGCTCGAAAGGCGACCTTGTAGTCCGTGGAATCTCTATCATCGAGGCCCAATCCAGCCAGAACCATTCCAGCTCTTACTACCGGTTCGGTGACAGTATCGCTATCCAGAAAACAGGCCCCCTTTTCAGCTGCCAGCTTTTTTCCGTAGGTACTCTTTCCGGCTCCAGCGGGACCACAAATGACCCAAACGTGGCCCATCAGTATTTGCCGACCTTTCCGGCATCTACGGGCTGAACGAACTTCGCGATAGTCTGCTTGGCATGAGCTTTTCCAGCTTGGGCATCGTAAGCTTCATCAGAACCCTCAAGCTTCATCGCGTAGCCAAAGTGCAGTTGATAGAGCTTTTTCCCATCGACCTCTGATTTTAGAGAGAAGGCTGGGTGTTTTTGGTAAACTTTCACCCACGCGTCTCGGACTTCTTTCCAATATTCCCCAGTTTTTTCCCAAGTCGTTTCAGCTGCCATGAGTGAAGGCTCACTAATCCGCTCGTAGCGGTTCACACCTAATTCTTGACCAACAATTGAAAACTGCCCCCCCTTTCCCAGAGAGACCTTTTGATTCTGTTGGGTATGAACCCAACCGTTGGTGGTGATTGTCAATTGATGCACACCCTGCAGAACCTGGTAATCACTTCGAACCGAGAACTCCCTTCGGGGCAGAGGCCGCCAACATAAATCACTCCGCCAGATTGATATCCCACCACTGTGATCCCATTCACCAACGACCTCATAGCGCGGTGAGTCATCAACTTGGAAAACCGACTGAGTCCACTTCCCTTTTACCTTGCGAGGCTTCACTTTCTCGTCCGCCCAAGTGGAATTTCCCCGGAAAGTTTTGAGATCAGAGTCTTCATAGGTCCAATCCTGACGCCAGTGTTTCATTACCATCGGCCCCATCTCTTTCCCGTCTTCATCCTTGAAATACATCACGAGGGTGTGCTGAAGACTGATGAATTGATCCTCGGACGCAAGAACCTGAACGTGCTCGGTGCCCCAAGAAAAATAGGGCTTTGGCGGCTTGTAGCCCTTCGTGAAGCCCATAGTCTCGATAAAATCAAAGCTGACTCGATAACTTCCTGCCAAGGCTAAGATTGCCCGACGGTCCTTCTCGATTTTGGACCCTACCTTCTTTTGAAGCCTTTCCCATTGGTCAGAAGGCTTCTCATTAAGCACAACGTCTTGGCCCCGACTCGTTCCGCCGCGAGGTTGCATTTTCTCAATCTCCGAGAAAGGCCAAGCAAAGACATGACCACGAACAACCTTCTCGTCCTTTTTTTCAACGTCTTGAGCGTGGGAAAACAGAACAAAAATAGCGCTAAACAAAATTAACCGACACATAAGAGTAACATTTATGAATTTTCCAAAAATGCAACAGACCAAAATCTCAATGATTTTAAAGTTTCCTCATTATTTAAGGATACTGGGAACGAATAACGAATTATCTCACTCAAAAACAAAACGAATTCCCCAAGAAATCCATAACGGCATTGTCACAAGGGCCACGATCGAAGTCACGATGACACCCTGCACGGCAACCCCCGGACTCCCACCGTAGTGACGCGCCACAATAATCGGGCCCACCGCAGCCGGCATTGACGCCTGCACCAAAAGCACCTGCTTTAGCTCTGGAATCACAGGCAACCATTTTGCCGCCGCTAGGAAAACAACAGGCATTATCACGATTCTTACTAAAAGCGATCCTGTCGCCACCTTCTTGGAAATTTGCTCCTTTCCAATCAAATCATACATCATCGCTCCGATCAGAACGAGTCCCATCGGGAAAGCACAAACTCCAAGCCATGAGATCATCTGGCGGACGCCAGCGCCCACGATCCCTCCTCCTGACTCCTCAAGAAACTGCCAGCCCCCCGTAGAAGAGAGTAGCACTCCCAATACAACCGAAACCGTCGGCCCGTTTATTAGGAGCTTGGGATTACCAAAAACCGACCCCGTCATGATCATCACCCCGACCATCCACAACGCAATTTCAACACCGAGGCTGTGAATAAAGAGGACCCCATACACCTGCTCGTTCCCATTCATTGCCACGAACAGTGCTCCCAGAAGCGGGATCGCAATATATCCATAATTTTGGGTTCCCACAGCCACACAAAAAGTCCTTCGCCCATTCCCAGGCTTCAACCCGAGCCCGAGCCCCATCAAATAAGCAACCGCCATACCTAGAATCACTAGTCCAAATCCCAACCCCACGCCCCATGCCAAAACATCAAAGTGTCTCACCAACTCGTTACCCAAAGTTTTATCCAAAATCAAACAAGGATAGAGACAATGAATTACCATCTTCAACATTCCCTTTTCCATTTCCGGAGTCACCACCTTGGCACCCCTGAGAAACAACCCTACTCCCACTAGGAGGTAAACTGGAAGGATCGCCTGCAAGATAACCGAAAAACTCACGCTCTTATTTGCATCGTTGCGGCTTAATCTGCAAGCAGTATGAGGAGAGCTCAAATCATAATGACCTTTAAACAAACACGCTAATGCTCCTTCTTTTGCCAAATGGACTATTGCCAGCGTGCCCCGCCCTTTGGCTTCATAGGAACCTTGATGATCAAGGTGGATCTTCTATGTGAAGACTAGAGAAATCGAATCCGCACTAGAGATTGACGCGATCGGGTTCGTCATCAAAAACTTCGTCGATTCCACCAACGAAAAAGCCTAGACTCGAATTATACTGAAGATATTTAGAATGTAATCTCAGCGGAGCGATCTTCATGGAAAATGAAAGTGCCTATCCAATATTTTAGAGCGATCAGGTCGATTCTTTCTTACACGTAGAATTCCCGCCTTTCTTGACTCCAAATCCTCTCTTATAAATCAGCAAATACTCGTATGAATGAAATCAGCTGCCCCCACTGCAACAATGCTTTTAAAATCGATCAGGCTGGATATGCCGACATCGTCAAACAAGTTCGAGACCGTGAATTTACGAATCAACTCAACGAGCGACTGGAATCTGCTGAAAGAGAGAAAGAAAGTGCCCTAGACTTACTCAGGCAAAAGACTCTAAATGAGATCCAGTCAGCAGCCGTCGAAAAAGAAAAGGCCCTTCACAATCTTCAAGCTAAGCTCAGGGAAATGGAGGTATCCCAGAAACTTGCGGTCACCGAGGCAGTGAAGCAAGTGGAACAGGAGCGCGATCAGTTCAAAAACGGGCTGGAGCAGGCCCAACTCAAAAAGGCCCTTGAGGAAAAAGCGCTCGAGGAGCGCTATCAGATCCAACTCAAGGACCGTGAAGAGCAGATCGAGCGACTCAAAGATATGAAAGCAAAGCTTTCTACTAAGATGGTTGGCGAATCATTGGAGCAACACTGTGAAACCGAGTTTAATCGAATTCGGGCTACCGCCTTCCAGAACGCCTATTTCGAGAAGGACAATGATGCCAGTTCTGGAAGCAAGGGAGACTACATCTTCCGCGACATGGATGAGGACGATAATGAAATCGTTTCCATTATGTTTGAGATGAAGAACGAAAGCGATACCACCGCCACCAAAAAGAAAAACGAGGATTTTTTTAAGGAACTAGACAAGGACCGCAACGAAAAGAAATGCGAGTATTCAGTTTTGGTCTCACTTCTCGAGCCAGATAGCGAGCTCTACAACACCGGGATCGTTGATGTATCCCACCGCTACCCGAAAATGTATGTGGTCCGCCCCCAGTTTTTCCTGCAAATCATCTCCCTACTGAGAAACTCCGGAGTGTCGTCTCTCGCCTATAAAGCGGAGCTAAATCTGATGCGAAAGCAGAACATCGACGTCACCAATTTCGAGACCAAGCTCGAAGAATTTAAATCCGGCTTCGCCAAGAACTACGACCTTGCTTCCCGCAAGTTCCATTCCGCGATTGATGAGATCGACAAGTCGATTACGCACCTTCAGAAGACCAAAGAGGCGCTCCTCAGCTCCGAGCGCAATCTACGACTCGCCAATGACAAGGCGGATGCCGTCACAATCAAAAAACTCACCCGTAGCAACCAGACTATGAAACAAAAGTTTAAGGATGCTGCCGATTAACTCTAATATGATCTAGGGCCCACCATACTCTTCTCCTCGTCACAGATAATGGGACTGAAGGTCTCTACTCGCTAAGAAAGAACATGATAGCTCATCGAAATCCCCTCCGGTGTCATTTTTCGGTTTTCATGTGCCCGTGTTTGAATTTTTTCAGCTAATTAGACTTTTTCTTTTTTCCTATTTCGGCTGTCACCATTTCTTTTTCCCCACACGACACAGCCGACAGCCAACATCATGACCACAATTATCATTGGTGAAGTTTTCACCGTTTTTTGACAAGGTTAGAGGGTTTCATTCATCTTAGTGACCGTATCGACGCAAACGACCCGAAGGCATTACAATCTAAGAAGGCATTTATACCGCCTAGTAAATAGCGCTGCTCTGCGGTTCATGCGTGTGAAAGGGTGAGATTGTGTCATCAAAAGCTAGGGATAGGGCAGAATTCCAAGTGTTTCCGCCATGCTGAAAGAAATTTAAATAGATCGTCAAACATTCAAGATAATCGCTGCAACATATTCATTCATCAACGAGTATTCAGATGATGCGATCAATCGATTTCACGAAGTATGGCACCTTACTTCTGACCTGTGTCTTCATGACTGCTATGAGATCTCCTTTGCTTGCAGAAGATCGGCCTAGTTTCCAAGGTCCGGCTGGAATGGGATTAAGTTCAGAAGAAAATCTACCCCTAGAATGGGTCGCCCCTGAGTCTGGCGCGGTTCTCTGGAAATTCCCCAGCCACCTTCGCAACTCCCTTCTACACCTCCCCTCCCCCCTTAACAACAGGTTCCAGCAATCCAGCCAAAAACTAAATTCCTAGCAGCCAACCAGTATGAAAACGAAAAGAGAGAGATTGAGAAACGCGAGTGTCGCTGCTGTAGGGATTTTGGCTTTTAGTTCCATGAGCTTTGCCGAAGTGACTATTGCTGGGGGTATTGCCGATACCTATCAAGCTGAATATAAAAAGTTGAAACCGGAAGTGGAACTTCTCGAATCCAAACTTAAAGGTTTAGCGGCGCTAGCCGAGTCGAATCCAAAGGCTGTCGACGCTCAATTTGTTTCGATCCAAACTGAAACAGAGTTTAAATTAAAAGCGATTCGACCTCGTTTGAAATATTTGGCTCTTGCGAATTCCCATTTGGTCAAAGCCGACAAAGCCAGTGCAACGGTAAAAAATGACGAAACACTTGAGTCTATGTTTTCCACCTTAAATGTAGCCCGGATTTCTGCTGAGAATCAAGTTGCTCAAAGCAAAACTAATCAGAATACCGTCATCACCATTGCGATTTCTGAAAAGCCCGCTCCAAAAGCAAAAGACATCAGTAAAGACGTTGAAGAGCTGTTACTGAGTCTTTCGGGTTATTTAAAAGACCATGAGTATAAAATGAACAGGCTGAGATCTTCAGTCGCTTCTGAGTTGGGTATACAATTTGAGGAGGGCGATAAAGATGATCCCGTTACTCAGCGCCAGGCTGATCTAGTTGCTTTGATTGCCTACGGTAACTATTTCAAGCCAAAGGGTGAGGCAGGGTTCTCGGCGAATATTTTTGGAGTGGACTACGGAGCGGTCAGAAAAGAAGGCTTCATTGTTGAATCAGACAAAATCAGTGAAAAAGGCCGAGCGGTCTTCCTTTCACCTGTCAAATTAGTTTGGGGTGATTGCAAGTTGAAGATCGGGAAATGGGGAAACAGCACAATAAAAAGGATCACCCAAAAGGTAATCACCGAGGCCTCTATAGTTTACTCATTTGATGGTTCAAAAAATTGGGAGGAATTGACTTCAGATTGGAAATTAATCGGAGTCCTAAACGAAATTTCAGCCCTGATTAAACAAAATGAAAACTTAAAGCGCTTGGATAAAACTGCTCTGAAGGCTTGGAGTCAAAAAGTTGCTGAATCTAAATACGTCGACGGATCTATTCAATCTTTGGACGGGCAAGCTTTACAGGCAAAGATTTTACTGGCTCGTCAAAAATCACTAGTTGAAGGTGTTGCATCAGCAAATGAGTATTTCACCTCGCTAAAAACTATTTTAGAGACCAATGCCCAAGCAAAAGTAAACTTGTTTTCCTTAGCATCTAACGCCACCAAATTATCAGACGCGGCTCGGGCAATCGGACGCGCTAAAATGCTGACAGGCAAATTGAAGTGAGTTAAATAGTCGTCTGTTTTTCATTAGGAATTCCTTCTTTCCCGGTAAATAGAAAGATAGCGAGGTAGATTTATAATCTGTGGACCTCTTAGCTCTCATCAAGAGATTTTAAGGTTAGGTCGTCCCAGTGGTAGACATAGTCATTATTCTTGGTGAAGATGCCCCTCTTCCGCCAATGAAAAATGAAGGACACATCAAAGAATCCAAGGTCCGAAGCGCCTTAAAAGGCCTTTCCTGGAGAATCATCGCGACCTTGACTATCATCGCAATCGTCTACGTGAAAACCGGTGAAATCCAATCCGCGCTAGAAATTGGTGCGATTGAATTTGTGATTAAATATCTACTCTATTTCGCCCACGAACGAGCATGGGCACAAATCCCATTTGGCTCAGTTAGGAAGATTGCGAAAGGTTGAGAGGAGAAAGCCTGTGAAATGAGCGCCAAAATGGAATTCCCATTCACTTCCATGTAACTTTGTAAAGAGTGGTAGCTTCAGAGCTTCCTAATCCACGGCAACTTGGACACTTTCTAAAATTCTCTATTCTACCCAACTTACCATCTCCAAAACATGTCCCACACTTCAGTTTGCTTTCGACTAAAACATGAACGGGAATCCCAGCCTTAATCACGCTTAAAAATTGATTATTGTTCAGAGGCTCCTCTCCAAACCTCTCTAAATTACGATTCAGCCTATCTATAATTTTTTGGAGAACGTCCCTCTTTTCGTGCGGCTTCCCCTTTTCGGTTCTACTCAATCGAAAACCTAATGAATTGAATGCAGGTTCAACATAATCATCCTCCTCGGGGAGCGGATCGGGTCGGCGACCCTTACCATTTAATTGATGCGCAGGCATGAGTTCTACAAAGCCTAATAACTTATCTGGATCTGTAAGTTTAAGTTTTTTCAGTCGTTCCAGCCGCTCTGAGAACAATTCAATTTTGTTGGCTGCATCGCTTTCACTTTTTGCCCTCTTCTCCTCAGCCTCAGCAATCCTCATCTTTTCATTTTTTTCTTCTTCAAGAACCCGCTCCTCTTCAAGAATTCGAAGGCGCTTTTCCTCCGCTTCTTTTCTTTCCACAGATCTGGAAGTGAGTAAGACCCTTTCCTGAAGTAGTTCGCCGTTGCACTTACTAATCAAGTTTCTCACAGCAGGGGAAGTTTCTGTCGCATCTACGTCGCTTTCTAAAAGATCCCAATCAGCTATCGTTGCCAGTCTTTCGTAGAGATCCCCCGCAGACTTGATTAGATCGGTATTCGCCAAAAACTGTTTAGAGTCAGGGCTAATTATATGAAACCAAAGGTGAAATTCCTCACTATCCCCAATCATTAGTTCTGATTGTGCAAAAATAAAATGACGTTCTCCCACCAAGGTGGTTGAAAATCTTCCATCCGCGTCTGTCGTAAGTAGAGTCACGCCACCACCTTTCCGTCGTAACTGATCGAGCCCGTCACTAATCCTTTTCGAAATTGATCGAAGAAATTCTTCGTCTGAACTTCCCTCAGAAAATTTCGGCTCATAACTTTTAATGATAGAGTTACATTCTGAGACAAATCTATCATCCCATCTTTCATCAAACTTTTCTCCAGGGTCGGCGACAAAAACTTTTGGCCCCTTTGCCCAGTCATTGAGAGCCGATTTAAATGAGTTAAACTCACCCTCAAATTTAACGCGATCGAATGCCATTTGCCGTTCCCTCTTAAGTTCCGAGATGATTTGGTCTCTTAAGTCATTGAGTAATTTAGAGACAGCTTGTTGATCTACGACGTAGACGCCAAGAAGCCCCAATTTCACATTATCTCTAGTCTCTGTCACGATGAAGGCCTGTCCCTCAATATCTCTTGCAACTGGATCTTTTCCTCCACTCTCAGATCTGTTGCAACCGCCCAAAGCCATAGCTGCGAGCAGGGCGACAAGAACTACCTTTAGCTTTAACATTTGCATAACCTTCACATCGACTGCAATTAAAAGGGATTAATTAACCTCTTAGAGTTATACAAGTCCATAAGTGAGATTTAAACGGGCTAGCTCCCACCACAAAGCCGCGTGTGGCCTAACGGAGGAGAAGAGCACGCAAAACCTGCATATAGATTTTGAGCAGATGCACCACGCTGTTGTAGTAACAGCTTGTGTTGATCACCCATCCTGCCAAGTCAGATAAAACTTGATCATCTCAACCAAATGCTACGACCTCTTCTCCCCATCAGGTCCGATCCTAATCGTCACGCCAACCCGTTTACGCTAAAAGTAATTTTCTAGCAGCAGGCTCAATTAATGATATCAACAACTCCGGCAATCTCGAATTGAGAGACCGGGAACTCATCACTCCAAATTTCTCTTTCTTCCACCCACTATCATGACCATTTACATCAAACCCGGATGCCCCTGGTGTATCGACGTTGAAGCCTACCTCAAAAAAAACGGCTACGAATACGAACGCATTAATGTCATCGCTGACCGAGCAGCCTTTAAACGTATGGGCGAGATATTCGGGACAACGTCTGCCCCCTCCATGACCGTAGGAGATCTCAAACTTGCCGACTTTGGCATCGAGGAGCTTGTTCCCTTTTTGAAAGAAAACAATCTCTGATTCTAGCAAAACAAATCTACACCTATTTCATCCCAACCACTTTCCGTCCAAATACGACGCTAACCCTTTTCCGCCAAAAGGAACTTCCTAACAGTCCAACCAAAACGTCATGAAGAACCTCAACCGCACCGATGTCTTGAACGGCGAATCGAACAAGCTGGGCAAGAGCATCGCCCGCGCCGCCCTGCTGACGTTGATTTCCTTGATTCCAACAACTGCAGGCAAACTTCCCAATGTTGTCCTAATCATGGCCGATGACCTAGGGTGGTCAGACGTGGCTGCTTACCGGGTGCAGCAGGGACTCGAAGCCGAGGGCGCTACCCCGATCCCCACCCCTAATCTCGACCGTCTCGTGGCGGGTGGCCTGATGTTCACTGATGCGCACAGTCCGTGCTCGCTGTGCGCTCCGACCCGCTTTGCGATGTTGACCGGTTCTCTTCCGTTCCGCATCGGAAAGCGCTACGGCACTTGGAATTTCAGCGAAACCGCAGCGGTGTTGCGGAACCGCAAGCACACTACGGTGGGAGAGATCATGCAAGCGGCAGGATACCGAACTTCGATGATGGGGAAGATGCATGTCGGCGGAGGGAACACCTACAGTTTTAGCGATCCGCATTTGCCCATCCCAACTTTTCCGACCTCCTACGGCTTCGACTACACCTTCCTGGTGCACGACGGCATCCAGGCCCCGCCGTATGTTTACTTTGAAAACGACCGCTTTGCCCGCGTCGATCCGGAGAACCATTCCGCGATCGACACTTGGGGAACAGCCTCGGACCTGGTCAACGGTTCGTCCGGAAATCCGGTTGGCCCCAACGGCACGGGGAGCCACAAGGACGGTTGGCGAGATGTCAACTGGAACGGTAGTCAGAACGGCATCATCAACACGCGCAAAGCTGTCGAGTTCATTGACCGCCACCTTGCAAATCATGGCAGCCAGCCGTTCCTGCTCTACTACAACTCTCCGCAAGTGCATATTCCACACACGCCGCCAGTTGACTTCGAACCAGACGCCAACGGTAACCCAGGCAGTCCACCCAACGTGCCAGTCCAGGGAGTCAATGCATCCTGGGGTGGCAACGCCCATTCCGACATGGTCCATGAGGTCGACCTCCAAGTGGGACGCATCCTCGCCAAGTTGGACGACCCGGACGGCAATCCACTGACCAATGACAGTGTCCTTACGGACACCTTGATCATGTTCACCTCAGACAACGGTGGATTGGGAGGGAATCTCGTTCCTTCCGGCTACGACAGTACCGGGAGCCTCCGCGCCTCCAAGGGGCGCAGCTACGAAGGTGGCCATCGGGTGCCGTTCATCGCGCACTGGGGAGATGGTACAGCAGCCGGATCCACAATCGCTCCGGGAACCATCAGCAACCAGATCATTGCCGGGCAAGACTGGGTGGCGACTATGTATGCGCTGACCGAACAAGATATCGCCGGGAACCAGTGCATGGACAGTGTGAACCTGCTACCCGTCCTGCTCGGGCACCAAGAAGATTCCGAAGCGGTGCGTCCTTTCGTGCTGCATCAGGCCGCGCAAGGTAACAACCAGACGGATGCTTTCGGGATCCGCCGAGGTGACCACGTTCTGATCATCAACCGGAACCGGTCACCGCGGGAACTGTTCAACCTTGCGGAAGACTTGTCCCAGTCTACCGACCTGGTCGATCCGGCGACCTACCCGGACAATACCGTGCCACCGGAAGTGCTCGCCATGCGCGACGAACTCCACGCTCTGTTCATGAAGCACGACGACGTGAATTCACTCCGGACCACCACCGCCTATGATACGGACGGATTCGCCATTCCGCCGATGGCCAATGGGGCGGATCAGGTAACGATGACCTCAGTGAGTGGGGTCGCAGCAGTGGGGCCAGTCGAGTATCGCTTCACGGAGACGACCGGTAACTGGGGTGGAACAGATTCCGACTGGCAAGCGAGCCCCACAAATCTCGACACAGGCCTATTGCCTGGCACCCGCTATGCCTACAAGGTGGAAATGCGGGATGGCGACGGAAAGCCCATCCCCACTGCGGAGCAAGTGGCCGAGGTGATCACTCCCACCGTGAATCCATTTAACAGCGGCAGCGAATCCATCTTCACTGATGATTTCGATGGGGGGGGGAATCCGGCCAATCTACTCGCCAGCGATCCCAAGCCGACCGGCACCTGGTATCAGCAGGACGTCGATGACACCCCGACGAATCCGAACAACAACTTCCATTGGTCCACCGAGGAGCACCCAGGCAGCGGCAGCACCTTTTCAACCACCTTTAACAATTTGGATGCCCTCGGCGATGTAGACAATGAGTTTCACCTAGGCTTCGGCTTCGACGAAGTCCGCCTGCTCTACAACAGCGGAACAGCATTCGACCTCAGCCAGGACTACACTTTCGCCGGCTCCTGGGAACTTTACATCGCCCAGAA
>Ga0257126_1000155_pt1 | contig 58519 bp, 63 predicted proteins | sample SI060_120mmetaG_FD_190151 | JGI IMG/M metagenome (GOLD analysis project Ga0257126, IMG submission 190151) | Marine microbial communities from Saanich Inlet, British Columbia, Canada - SI060_120m | ecosystem: Environmental > Aquatic > Marine > Inlet | place: Canada: British Columbia | collected... | reverse complement strand
CAAGTTGTAGGTAGCGACAACAACCAATCACGCTATCTCTTGTTGAAGCTGGCTGATTTCTATTTTTCTATTGCAATCCATCCACGCAACTCTATATCACTTAGAATTCTTTCAGTCTCATAAAAACTTGAGATCAAGATCAAGGGGTATTTATTGCGGCTATCTGCTCAACCATCTTATTTGCAAAGTTTTCTAGTTGCGGCTGATATGCTTTGGCTCTGTTTAGTGCATCGGTCAAAATCTCTATTGATTCTATGTATTCATGCACCATTTGGTTTCTAAGCAGTCGTATCTCTATCCACTCTTCAGCAGAGGGGATCATGTCAAGTCTTTCTGCTAGAGATAGGTTTTCAAAGGCTCTCTTTATTGGCTCTCCATTAGCGAGTAGCCATGCCGGAAGGAGTTTATCGCCAACTGTATCTTGGAGTCGGCAGAAGCGACTGGTAAAGGCCTCTAAATTAACTGCAAACTGAGGCTCTTCGAGAAGCTTTTGAAGTGATGCCACCTTTAGTGGCTTGTCTGCTTGCGGAAAGATTTGATTGGATGAGTAAGAGAGGTGTTCCATCTCTCTTTTGACAACACGAATTAAGAATTTTAGCCGTTTTTGTAGATCAGAGTGTGTCATAAAATTACTCCCTGCTCCATTGCAGTTTGATGAATAGAGTGCTTCGGTAGGTTAGGCGAGAGAAGTACTACATCAAATTTTAATCCGTGGTTAGCTATCATTAATTTTGCCGATAGTTTAGCCGGTAGCGATGCGGGATGATCTACAACCTCTTTAACTTCAATCAACAGGTCTACATCTCCCCCTTTTACTTTATCATTAAGCCGTGAGCCAAACAGTCGCACAACTGCACCTTTACCAAATAACCGCTTAGCCTCTTCTTTAATTTGCTGAATTTGTATTTTTGTTAATCTCATGTTTAAAGGGCTCAAACGGCATATTACTAGGGTCAGGCCTGCATGTTTAGCAAGTTGTAGGGGGGGATATTTATTGACAGAACTATTTATTGATAGCTACTTTGTCTATGTAAAACTCTACCAATGATTATTGTATCATTTAGCACACCAAACAATACTCTATAGCACTTCTTCTAACCTCAATTTCCATTTTTTAAATAATTGTCAAAAGATACAGTTTCTTCATTTCTTGTAGATTTTAACAATTTTAAATCTACAATATCTTCTCTTGAGGTTATTTCTAATCCATCACTTTTAAAATGCTCTAACATCCATAAAACTTTCTCAGTTAAAGTTTCATTTTGAATATTTATAGTTAATGTTTGCATAATATTTCCCAATAATTAAAATATACTTCATTTTAATGTGAGACCAATCGTTGGACAGAAAAAATATAGTAGCAGTAGCGCTATTTTTTGTCAAGGAGAATATTTGTAAATACTAACAGGGTCAGGCCTGCATGTTTAGCAAGTTGTAGGGGGGCATCTATTAGTTGAACTAGCCCGCTTTTTAATTGAATACAAGTTTTGTAATTTTACTTTGAGCGTTTTAATTTTAAAAATAATTACCCACTGAATCTTCAAATTGATCAATAAAAATCTTTTTCAAATAAGAAATATTGTTAGTTTCATAAAAAAGTAAACTGGCTTTCTTGTATTCTTTTATCTCAATTATTCGATACGATAAAGGAATAGAGTTGTGCGCTAGAAGCACCGCATTTGAAAGCATTCTTGCCGTTCTTTTATTACCATCCTCAAAAGCTTGAATATAGGATATTAACACTAATAACAAAAAAGATTTTTCAAAGAAGGATGCTTTGTTATTAATCAACTTTATCATTTTTTCCAATGCTTCTTTTATCTGAAAGCTGTTATCTGGTGGCTTGTACTTCGTGCCTGTAATACCTACAGGCAAATTCCTAATATTTTTGGCGATGCCTAACTCTTTAGTAAGAACCGTATGAATATATTCTACGACAGAAAACTTCAAATCTAAGAATAAATCTCGATTTTGAATTGATTCATTAAATGCATCTTTATGATTTAGAATCATTTTTGCTTCCGCTTCTGTTTTCCCAGCCTCTCTTATATTTTCTTTAATTAAAGCCTCAGTGCTTAACAAAGAATAAGTATTACCCTCAATGGCCGAAGACTTCCAAGAAAACTCAATCATAATTCTCTCGAACTCTTTGTTGATTAAAGTTTGAGAATCGTATCTTGAAAAATTCTTAACAAATTTCTGCTGTAACGCCTCTAGCTTTTCACTCTCCTGATCTGTAAATAGATCAACTTCTAAAATGTTAAAAATATCGAAGTTAAAGCTCTTTTGTGATTTCCTCTGTTCGTAGGGTATGGCAAAGTATTTTTCAATATTAACTACTTTTATAATATCATAACTGTTTGATAGTGAATAATTAGAATGCGCGCCTTTGCCATTTTTTATTAAAACATCCTCAGCAACTAAAAAAGATAAATCCCTAGTGATGGTGGCGCGAGAATACTTATTTTTGAATAAATAAACAACATCTTTATGTTTAAATATGGGCTGATTTTTTGCAAAATCAATAATAAGTTTTTGTCTATCGTTTATCATCATAAGTGTATTGTATCAAATAAATATTTTATTGCATCATTTATTTAGCGCTATTGCATCATTTATTTATAAAAAACATAAAAAGTATTGATCTAAAAGGATTTTGTTGCATCATAACGAGTACACGGAGATCTAACAGGTAGAGTAGAGAGCAGGGATTAACCCCTGCCCTCCCTCATCAAACCGTGCGTACGGTTCTCCCGTACACGGCTTTCCGATATCCTTCTTCTACAAGGCATTGCGCTTCCACTTTGCATAGGTTGGTACTGGGTAGAGTCCATAGTGGTTGTATAATACACTCCGAGTGAAACGCCCCATAGCTGTATCACGGCATTTTACTTTATACCGTCGCCTCAGATGGGTGCGCATTCGCTCTTCTGTGTGATTCTTCACCTTTTCCAGAGCCCGACTACTGTTTCGGTAGTGGAAGTAGTTACACCATCCACTCAGACTTCGGTTCAGTGTCTCCGTCAGATTATCCAACGGCACTGGAGTCAATCTGCGGTCGGTTAGACTTGTGACTTTCTCTTTGATTCGTTGAATTGATTTTCCGGATGGCTCTGTATGGGGATACCATTTTCCGCTAGTTTGGCCTCTCCTCATCTGAGGACTGAAATCCAGAAAGTCAAACGGCCCTTGGAAGGCATTGACAGTATGAGTTTTTGTTTCGTTGAGGGTCAGCCCCAATCGATCTAGGATCTGCTTGAGTAGTGCCAGTGGTTTGGTGATATCTCCTTTACAGAGAATCACCAGGTCATCGGCATATCTCACAATTCTGGCACCGTATCGCTGCGCGATATTGTGCCGCTCCCAGATACGGTCGAGCAGGTGCAGGTAGAGGTTGGCCAACAGGGGGGATATCGCTCCATCTACGATTCTTTCGGCTACCACGGCCATGAGTTTGGCGTGTGGAATGGTATCGAAGTATTTGGAGAGGTCGGCGTCGATGACGTGGGTGTACCGTTGATGCAGAGTGTTCGCTATGGCATCTACCGCTTCGTGGGCCGATTTCTGCGGACGAAACCCGTAGGAAGTGTCGCAAAAATCCGCCTCGAAGAGAGGCTCTATTATTAGCTTGACGGCCATCTGTGCCACTCTGTCTCGTAGTGTCGGTATGCCCAACGGACGTTGGCTACCGTCCGGCTTAGGTATCCAGACTCGTTTTACTGCATCGGCTGTGTAACACTACAGATGCCATTTAGGCATCTGCGGTCATCTAAGGATAGCTTCTGCTTTCCAGTTGTTGTGCCAGTTTAGTGAGAAATTGGTCTCTCTCTCCCGCATCTTCTATGGCTCGACTGCTCACCCCATCAATACCAGGGGAGCCTCCGTTTGCGTGCACAAGTCTGTAGGCGTGTTCCAGTATGTCTATCCTGTAGATCTTGTCATAGAGGGCGTAGAAGCGAAAGTCTTCTTCCTGCTTGGCCTTGCACCCCAGGGCACCCTCTCTCGCCTACGGCGATTCACCTTGTAGTATAGCTTCCTCTGTAGATTCCTGATCTTACTCGGGGTTTTTAGTGTCATTCACAATCTCCCTGATCCTCTTCTCTTTGGTTGCGTGGATAAAGTAGGGTTCCTTTCCTTGGTGTAGAGTTATGTTGTCTCTACTCCTCAAACGGTACTATGAACCCCTCCGACTTCCATATCTGCCTCTTGCAATTTCGGATTCCCTTATATGCAAGTGTTGCCCTTACTGGTTGAGCACAAATATGGATCTCCCGTGCTGCGCATTGAATCTTCCATTACATACCATCCCTGCTACCCCGAGAGATCCAGTGGACTGTCTTCGTTATCTCGGCCCACCGGCGGCGGCCTTCCCCTTCTGACCACAGGGTCGGCACCTCTGAAATGAATAACGAGGCTACATATAGGTTCACTTTCGTTACGGTCTGTAATTTTGCCCTTGGAAAACTTACAACCCTTGATTGCTCAAACGCTGCTTTCCGGTGCTATGAAGATGTACGAATAATTCCTCCTTCGGGACTTTAACCCTTTAGATTCAATGCCGTTCACGGCATACGGTCAGGCTTGCAAGTTTAGCAAGTTGTAGGCTTGAGCATCTATCAACTGAACTACACCCGCCTTTTAATTGTGCACTTAATTGGTTGAATGCAAGCTTTAAAACTTAATTGAATCATGCGTGTGAAACACCAATCTTATCCGCTACCGCCATTAACTTTTTGTCCATGGTTAATAATTGCGCGTTATTGCGCCTTGCTAACACCAAAAATAGCGCATCATAAACTGGATGGTTCAACTCACAGCCTAACTTAAATGCCTCAATATAAAGTTCGCGCTCATTAATATACTCATCAGGCAAAGATATTGCTTGCTCAATCAGTCTTTCGCATTTTGAAAAAGGGTACTCGGCAAACTTTTGATACTTCCAGAAAACATTACTCGTCTCGGCAATCAAAAGAGTTGGTGATAGTACCAAATCTGCACTACCAAGTGCTTGCACAAATTTAGCTGAAGATTTGCGCTGTAATACAACTTCAACGGCCGCACTCGTATCTAAAACAACTATCATCTGTCTCTATCTTCTCGAATCAGTGCTTGTGGGGTTGCGTCAAATGTTTCGCTATCGAATACAGGCTCTTGTGTAATTTGTTGCAATAACGCCAAACGACGCTCTTTTGGGGAGCTTGAAACCTTTAATCCTTTGGCTAAAATAGCAACTGCCTGTTGAGCTAGGCTGCGATGATCTTGCTCTGCTGTTTTTTTCAACTGATAGTAGATGTTTTCCGGCAATTCTCTAACTTGCAATGATGACATATTAAACTCCTAATAAAATACAAGATCATTGTAATGCATTCTTCATCATAATGCAACACTCTAGAGAGTAAAATAATACAACAACTACAGCACTACAAACTATTCAACGGCACTGGAGTCAATCTGCGGTCGGTTAGACTTGTGACTTTCTCTTTGATTCGTTGAATTGATTTTCCGGATGGCTCTGTATGGGGATACCATTTTCCGCTAGTTTGGCCTCACCTCATCTGAGGACTGAAATCCAGAAAGTCAAACGGCCCCTGGAAGGCATTGACAGTATGAGTTTTTGTTTCGTTGAGGGTCAGCCCCAATCGATCCAGGATCTGCTTGAGTAGTGCCAGTGGTTTGAAATCTGCTTCCGAAAGCCGATTCCGAAGGACCTACCTTCATCTTATTTACAGTTCCAAATCCTTACGGATCTGTTCGTGGCACACCAGGCCTGACCCCATTGAGCCCAAATTTAGCAAGATTGAAAGATTATTATATTCAACCACTTCAACCCCACTGCTAAGGTCTATAGATTTGCCATTATAAGCCACAATACTGCGTGATAACTGAGAATTAGATTTAGAAAAAGTAAGCAGCCCTTTAGCAAATTTAGCATGCCAAGTTGATGATGATTTAACTTCAATGCCAACAAGTCCTTGTGTAGTTTTGCATAATAGGTCGATCTCAACGCCGTTACTATCTCTAAAGAAGTAGAGGTCTGCATTATGACCTTGGTTGTATCTACCCTTTAATGCCTCTATGACGATGAGATTTTCAAATATATTGCCAACTAGTGGGTCACGACTCACTTGCTCTGGCTTTTCAATACCAAGCAAATAAGCCAACAAGCCAACATCAGTAAAATAGTATTTAGGTGATTTAATCACGCGCTTGCCAAAATTTTCAAAATAAGGGGGCAGTTTAAATACTACAAAAGAGGCTTCCAAAATTTTTCAAACAGGCTAACATCTTTGAGTTTAATTAACTGCCTAACATCTCTTTCAATATAGGTTTGATAATAATTTGAATAAGCGCGACTAGGCCTTTGATTTTGATCAAAGATTCTAGGTAAAAATCCATGAATAACATACGACTCAAAATCATCAAATTCAATGTTTGCAGACTTTAATTCTGCAATAGAGAGTGGCAACAGATGTAGGATGCCTGTGCGACCAGCTAGTGACTGTAAATTAACCGGGTCAGGCCTGCAAGTTTAGCAAGTTGCAAAAAAAAGGGGGAGCTTTTTTAATGAATAGGGTAAATATTTTTATTTCTGTATCTGACTATCGTCGGTGCACTTATTGATTAAATCCAAGGAAGATAAAAAATGAATAGCCCCTGTGTCAGCTAATAGATGTCCGCCTCCACAACTTGCTAAACTTGCAAGCCTGACCCCATTAGATTTGCCTGTAATTTTGCATCAGCTGCTTCGACTGCTTTTGCATTTGCTGCACGCTCATCTTTTAATCTCTGTGCTAGCGCAGAATCTGCAGTAGAGAGAATTTGTGCGGCGAGATAGGCTGAGTTTTTTGCTCCTGGCTTACCGATAGCAACGGTAGCGACAGGGATGCCGCCTGGCATCTGCACTGTTGAGAGGAGTGAATCCATACCTTCAAGAGCACCATTCATCGGTACGCCAATAACTGGTTTAACGGTTGCAGCAGCTACTGCGCCAGCTAGATGTGCGGCAAGTCCTGCGGCAGCGATAAATGCACCACAACCTCTCTGATCTGCATCAGTCACATAGTCGTGAGTAATGGCTGGAGTACGGTGGGCAGAGGTTATCTTTACCTCATAAGGAACTTCAAGTTTTTTTAGAATATCCAGACACGCCTGCATGGTTGGAAGATCTGAATCAGATCCCATTAAAACTGCTACGAATGTTTTTGACATAATTTATTACTCCTGTTAACTGTTATAAGTCTGATTCAAAACTACCTTCACTTTTTCTTGATGGCTTTTTTCTTGGCGACTTTCTTCTTGGCAACTTTTTTCTTGGCGGCTCTTTTTTTGACTGACTTCTTCTTCACACTCTTCTTTTTACTTGCCGCCGTAGAACGGCGTTTTGCTGCCAACCTGAGTGCTGCCGCACCATTTGCTGATATCAGACGGATGGTTTTGCCCATACTACCTAACGCTTCAACTATCGCTAACGCCTTCTCTTCTAGCCCTTCCTTAACTTTAAGTGTTGCGTGAGCTCTCTGTTCAGGTTCATATATAAGGGTAAATCCTCCGCCATGCACCTGTTTAGATAATCGTTTCCGCTCTTTATCACTTGCATCCAACAACTCGCTACACTGTTTTAGAGTCAGGGTCTCTGGCTCTTGATCTTTTGGAGGCTTTACATTTTTGAAGCCATTAGTTATAAATGGACCCCAACGCCCATCTAATACCTGAATTGGAGATCCTTCAAAGAGACGAATCTCCTTCTCTATATCGCTCTCTTTCTTTTTAGCGATAAACTCTAATACCTGTTCAAGCTCTATCTCATGTGGATCTTCTGGCTCTATAGATACATTAAGTGCAACCAGATCGATCCCCTTTACTGGATTTGCTTCAAGATGGTCTCGAACCAACTCATCAACAAAACCTGCATACGGCCCGAATCGTCCAGAGTTTACCATTACTGACTCTCCATCTTCAGTAACCCCGAGCTGTCGAGGCAACTCAAACAGGGGAAGCACATCTTCTAGCGTCACTTTATCTTTACGCTGATCAGGACGAAGTCCTGCAAATATCGGCTTCTCTTCATCATCCTTAGTTCCGATCTGCGCATAACTACCAAACCGTCCGATTTTCACACTAACTGGTTTTCCAGATTTAGGGTCTATTCCCAACTCTCTAGTCTGCGATGCCTCTTCGCGAGAAATATCCGCAGCTCCCTCAACATCTTTATGGAAAGGTGCGTAGAAGCTTGCCAACATATCACGCCAGTTAAGATCACCAGCTGCAATTGCATCGAACTCCTCTTCAACTCGGGCAGTAAAACTATAATCTACTACATCTGAAAAGTTTTTTGCCAAAAAGTCGGTCACCACGCCGGCAATATCTTCTGGGACTAGACGACCTTTATCTGCTCCACTTCTCTCCACTCTATCCTCATTCACAATATCAGCGCTATTATCACCATACAGAGCGAGAACGCGGATTGTGCGCTCCACCCCTTCACTCTGCCCACGCGAAACATAGCCTCGATTTTGGATTGTGGAGATGGTTGGAGCGTAGGTTGATGGACGACCAATCCCCAACTCCTCCAGTTTTCTGACTAGAGTTGCCTCACTAAAACGGGCTGGAGCGCGACTAAATGACTCCTGTCCACGCATCACTTCTAGAGTTAAGAGCTCACCCTCTTCAATAGGTGGCAACATCTTATCCCCATCTTTTGTTTTATCTTTATATACTTTCAAAAATCCTTCGAAAGTTAAAATCTCACCTTTAGCTACTAACTGCTCATCTAGCGTAGAGATATCTATTTTTGCTGTGGTGCGCTCAAGTGCCGCATCTGCCATCTGTGAAGCGATAGCCCTTTGCCAGATCAGCTCATATAGGCGTTGCTGATTTTTCTCCCCTTTAACCTCTGACACTGAAAAATCTGTTGGACGAATCGCTTCATGCGCCTCTTGCGCTCCAGCAGATTTAGTCTTAAATTTTCGCTGCTGCGAGAAGTCAGAACCAAACTCTTTTTTGATCACCTCTTCTGCTTGACTATGGGCAAGATCTGAAAGATTTACTGAGTCAGTTCTCATATATGTAATCTTGCCAGCTTCATAAAGTCGTTGTGCCACCATCATGGTCTGGCGTACCGAGAATCCTAAACGCTGCGACGCCTCTTGTTGTAGAGTTGAGGTGGTAAATGGTGCACGGGGTGATCGCTTAGCTGGTTTTTTCTCAATACTACTGATTGCAAATTCTGCCCCCTTTATATCTTGCAAAAACTTTTCAGCACTCTCTATTCCTACTCTATCTTTAGAGAGTTTTGCTTCAACTGTGCCACCCTTAGCGCTAATAAATTCTGCGCCTATCTTAAAGCTTGATACTGACTCAAACGCCTCAATCTCTCGCTCTCGCTCAACAACTATACGCACCGCAACAGACTGAACCCGCCCTGCAGATAGCCCTGTCTGAATTTTTTTCCAGAGGACTGGGGAGAGCTCAAAACCAACTAGACGATCCAAAATACGGCGCGCCTGTTGTCCGTCAACTAGGTCTCTATTTATCTGACGCGGATTCTTAATCGCAGCTAGGATTGCACTCTTAGTTATCTCATGAAACACTATACGCTGACTATTACTCTCATTGAGATCAAGCACCTCCTCCAGATGCCAAGCTATCGCCTCTCCCTCGCGATCCTCGTCCGATGCCAGCCAGACCATATCTACTTTTTTGGCAGCTCGCTTTAACTCTCTTATAACCTTACTTTTATCCTCACTGACCTCATAGTTTGGTTCAAAGCCATTCTCTATATCTACAGCCATCCCTTTACCCGCAAGATCACGAATATGTCCATAACTCGACATTACTGAAAAATCTTCTCCTAAGAATTTTTCAATAGTTTTTGCCTTTGCAGGTGACTCCACAATAACTAGATTTTTCATACTGTATAACTCATTTTTTGATAACTCATTTTTTATAACTCATAATCACATTAACAATTTCTAACTTTACTGTATTTTAATTTGGATGAAGGCGCAACACTCTACCGCCAGCGGCAGATGCAACCTCACCTCTTATCTCAAGTCGCATTATGATCGATGAAACTGTCTCTGTAGTCAATCCACAATTTTCAACAACCTGATCTACTAGAATTGACTCATGCCCAATCGCATCTAAAACCCTTACTGTATCCGCATCGTACATATCTCTATTTTCTACTTTGCCTCCGCTCTTAGCTGCAGATTCACCGCCCTCTCCCTCACTCTCTGTCAACTGCTCACCAAGCATACGCAACATACCGCTCAACTCTTCCACTATATCATCTGTAGTTTCAACTAACTTTACCCCCTCTCTAATCAGACGGTGACTTCCTCGTGAAAGTGGGTTGTGGATCGATCCTGGAATTGCAAAAACTTCTCTCCCCTGCTCCATCGCCAACCTTGCAGTAATAAGTGAACCGCTCTTCTGCGCAGCTTGAACCACTAAAGTTCCGATTGATAAACCGCTAATTATTCTATTTCTGCGTGGAAAATTTTCCGCCCGAGGCTCTGTTCCTATAGGTAACTCAGATACAATTGCTCCACCTTGTTCAATAATTTTATGAGCCAATTCACGATTACGCGCAGGATATACTCGATCTAAACCTGTCCCAGTAACCGCAATTGTACTTCCACCAGACAACGCTCCATAATGCGCTGCAGTATCAATACCTAATGCCATACCGCTAGTAATAGTGAGACCTGCGCTAGCTAAACGCCGCGCAAAGTCTTGCGCAATCTCTTTACCTATAGGGTCTGGATTACGACTTCCAACCACTGCCAATTGTGGCATTGATAGAGTATCAACAGAACCACGAATGTAGAGTAATGGCGGCGGATCAGCAATCTCTTTAAGTAGTTTAGGATATGCATCATCATTGAAGGTTACAACTTTCGCATTATCCTCTTCCAACCACTCAAGATCTCTCTCTATTGATTCTAATTGAATCGAGCGCTCTTGCGCCAAAAAGTCTAAGGCTGGCTTTCTAAATATATTAGATTTTCTCAATAGTGAGTCACTACTATTTAGCACAGCTTGTGGTGTTCCAAACTGGCGCAACGCATGCCCAAAAGTCACTGCTCCAACTGATGGGGTGTGGTGCAGAATCAACCAATCTTCTATAGTTGAACTATTCGTTAATGTTTCACTAAAATCTGACATAATTGCTGATCATATCATATATAAAATAGAAATTACCTACTGATAAAGTGACAACAAATTCTCCCCCATTCTGGCTTGCTCCAGAACCGACATCCCCATTCCCGCCAATAGAGTTAGCGATGGAGGATCCTAATGGACTCCTTGCAGTCGGTGGAGACCTCGCGCCAGAGCGTCTCCTCAACGCATATAGTAGCGGTATATTCCCATGGTACAGCGATGGAGAGCCAATTCTATGGTGGTCGCCAGCACCTCGAGCGGTACTCTTCCCCGCAGAGCTCCATATTCCACGCAGCCTTAAAAAGCGGATTCGTCAGCAGCCATTTAAAGTGACGATCAACCGAGCATTCGCTAAAGTGGTGAGCCAGTGTGCCGCTCCGCGTGCTCAACAATCAGAAACCTGGATTAGCGCTGAGATGGAGGCAGCCTATCTTAGACTACATAAACTTGGATATGCACACTCTGTAGAGTGTTGGCAGGATGATAAGTTAGTGGGAGGGCTGTATGGGGTATTAATTGGAAAGTTATTCTGTGGAGAGTCGATGTTTAGCCACGCCAATGATGCTTCAAAAATAGCGCTAGTGTCACTTCTTACCGAGTTTAAGCTCAACACCATAGAGATGGTAGATATTCAGATGATGTCTGATCACCTAGAGAAGTTAGGGGCGCGTGAAATATCTCGCAGTGAATATAAGCAACAACTCAACATTATGGTTGGTTAGATATTTTTTAGAGGAAGCGAGCTAACATAATGTGCTGATAATTTGCCCTCTCCTCCACCGTAAGTTCGAGCGTAATCTTTGCTTCGTGACCGCCGCCTGGCACAACTTCAACCGAATCTCCGCGCCTATTTCTGATATGTTCCAGAGTAAGCTCTCTATTTCCTTGAGGTGAAATTAACTCTACGCGATCTCCAACTGAAAATTTATTTTTAGCAAGCAAGGTCACCTCGTTTTGTTTAGGGTCATAGTCGGTCACCTCTGCCACATAGATTTGGCGATGCCCCTCTGAGTTTCCCTGAATATAGTTTTGGTACTCCTCACTGTGGTGGCGCTTAAAAAATCCATCCGTGTACCCTCTGCTCGCCATATTCTCTAACTCTGCTAATAGAGTCGTATCGAAACTACGCCCTGCTACTGCATCATCAATTGCTCTACGATAAGATTGAGTTACTCTACTCACATAGTAGATAGATTTAGTACGCCCCTCAATCTTTAGAGAGTCAACCCCAATATCAACTAGTCGCTGCACATGCTCTACTGCACGCAGATCTTTCGAATTCATTATATAGGTTCCATGCTCATCCTCTTCAAGCGGGATTGGCTCTCCTGGTCGCCCCATCTCTTCAATTAGAATTCGCTGCGGTGGAAGAGGTTTAAGCTCTACTGGCTCTGAGTCAGCCTCATCTAGCACTATTTTCAGATCGCCATTATCATCCTCTTCACTTGCAACCTCTTTGTACTCCCAACGACAGGCATTAGTACAACTTCCTTGGTTAGCGTCACGGTGATTGATATATCCAGAGAGCAGACAGCGTCCCGAGTATGCCATGCAGAGTGCGCCATGGATAAAGACTTCTATCTCTATATCTGGGCAGAGTTGGCGAATCTCTGCAACCTCATCTAACGAAAGTTCACGCGAAAGAATAACTCTTTTCGCTCCAATGCTTTTCCAGAAATTGACTGTTGCGTAATTGACGCTGTTAGCTTGCACGGAGATATGTATCTCTTGCTCTGGCCAACGCTCTCGCACGAGATGAATTAGTCCAGGATCTGCCATAATTAACGCGTCTGGTTTTAAGGAGATAACTTCTGCAATATCATCCGCAAAGGTGTGGACCTTACTATTGTGCGCAATAATATTTGCAGTTACGAATAGGCGCTTATCTAACTTGTGAGCTATATCTATTCCTTCGGCTAGACCTGCGATATCAAATGAGTTCTCTCGCACTCGCAGACCGTAACGCGGCATTCCCGCATAGACTGCATCAGCCCCAAAGGCAAAGGCAGTCGTTAGATGTTGGAGTGTTCCAGCAGGAGAGAGTAGTTCAGGTCTTTTATTCACTCAGATAGTTTGACAGGTTTTCCCGCTCTACGCCACTCTGGAAAACCTTCATCTAAACGGTGCGCTTCAAAACCCTCTTTTCTAAGTTGAGAAACTGCATCATAGGCAAGCATACAGTATGGTCCGCGGCAGTAGGCAACAACCTCTTGATTCTGTTTAAGTTCGTCAATTCGATCACCTAACTGCTCCAGAGGTATACTAATTGCGCCTTCAATATGCCCAGCCTCATACTCCTTCTCTGGTCTCACATCCAAAACTGTAACCGTCCCATCAGTAGCTCGTTGCAGCAACTCACTACTATCCATTGGCTCAAGATCATCCTTAACCGTTAAATATGTATTAACTAGACGACCAACCTCTGCCAAGTGATTTTTAGATAACTTGCGAAGTGAAGATAAGAGATCAATAACTAAATCATCAGATATATTATAGTGGACATATTGACCGATCTTCTCTCCAGTTACCAAGCCAGCATTACGCAGTAGTTGGAGGTGCTGAGAGGTATTGGCTACGGTAAGAGATGCAGCTTTAGAGAGCTCCTCTACCGTGTGTTCGCCTTGAGATAAAATCTCTAAAAGTTCGATACGATTGGCGTTACTGAAAGCTTTCCCTGTACGGGCAAACTGCTCGAAAATTGACTGCTTATAATCTTTAATTTGCATGATAGGTTAATGATCGCATATATTATTGAATAATGCAAGCACTTTTTACTAAATAAAGTTATTTTATGGAGAGAAGGATGAACCACAACCACAGGTAGTTTTTGCATTTGGATTATTAATAACAAATCTTGAACCATCTAAACCCTCATAATAGTCTACCTCCGCCCCCTCCAGATACTGCATACTCATCGGATCAACCACCATTCCCACTCCATCCGTAGTAATTTCCAGGTCATCATCTTCTACTTTTTCAGCAAAGCTAAATCCGTACTGAAACCCAGAACAGCCACCGCCGGTTATGTAGACTCGCAACTTTAGATCGCCTTTATCCTCTTCGGCAATCATCTGTTTAACTCTGGATGCTGCCGCTGTTGTAAATACTATATCCATAAAACTATCTCCAATATTTTAATAACTCACCTTCTTCAATATTTGTAACTGTTCAGATTGCCTCTAAAATTCATCAGATCAAGGCGCAAAATTTGAGTATACAGGTGTATATGAAGATTTTGTAACGCAGAGATGGTAAATTTTAGGGGTGAGCTGAATAGTTACCGGTATTTAACTAATAAATGGCAAATAATGCAACCCCTAGCAAGAGGCGGTAGAGTACAAATGGCAACATTCCAACCCTATCCAAGAGGGCAAGAAAGTAGTGAATTGAGATGTAGGCACTAACTGCAGAGAATAGTGTCCCCATCAACAGCGCCTGCCAATCTACTGCGCTGCGCTGCTGAATCAGAGAGACAGTCTCCAATCCTCCTGCAAGCAATATAACTGGGATAGATAGTAGAAATGAGAAACGGGCAGCGCCTTGCCGAGTTAACCCCATCGCAAGAGCTGCTGTCATAGTTACGCCAGAACGCGAAGTTCCTGGTATTAAAGCAAGCACCTGAGAGAGTGCAATCACTCCAACCGTCTTCCATCCCATCTGATACTCATCCACTTTAGGTTTAAGCTCTGAATTAGAAGTTTGCTCTTCGCCTTTACGGTCAGCCCACCACAGCAGAACTCCAAAAAATATGGTGGTAGTTGCAATCACTAGTGGAGAGCGCAAGTAGAGCTCTATATAATCTTTAAGTAAGAGCCCCGCTAACCCAACAGGAATTGTCCCTATACCAACAGCCCAAGCAAGTTTTGCGTCAGGAGTGAACCCTCGACCAATTAATGAGCCGCCCCACTCACTTAACATTTTAACAATCTCAACTCTAAAATAACTTACTACTGCAAGCAGCGTTCCGAGATGCACTGCAACATCAAAGGCGAGACCTTGATCCTCCCAGCCACTTATTTGTGGCACGAGAATAAGATGGGCAGAGCTAGATACCGGCAGGAACTCCGTTAGCCCCTGCACTAGAGAGAGAATTAAAATTTGTAATGTATCCATAGCGACAATTATAGCGTGTAGAGAATATCGTGCTGTGTAAAAGTTTCTGGCAGATCAACATTTTTAGTTAATCCCATAACTTTGACTACCTCTCCCATCTGTGCAGGAAGTGTCAGTTGCTGAATTGCTTGAGACACTTTTAAGCGCTGGCGCAGATCATCATCTCCATATTTAGCAAGCTCCTCTTCTGCAAGTTGCGCAATACCGCCTGCCAACAGAAAATAGGATTGAGAACTAAAGCCAGCAACTCTTAACCCTGCCTCATCTGCTGCCTCCGCAACCGCAGTAAAATCAACATGAGCTGTAATATCTTGCAGACCAGGAATTACCAGTGCATCTGTATGTTGATGGTGACGATAGAAACAGCTCAACGAACCACTACTCCGCTCAGGACGATAGTACTCTTTTCGTGAATAACCGTAATCTAGCAATAGCACCATTCCTGAATGGAGAGTATCTGCAATTGAGTTAATCCATCCGCTTAATGCTGGACGCAGCTCTGAACTATACCCCTCAACACTTATCTCATCTATCTCATTATCACTCAACAAACTGGGGCTTAGGAGTGCAGCTGGGTTCTCTTGCAGAGCCAAGATGCACTGCTCACTTTCGCCACTCTCATCTGCGCTACATTTCAAACCAACTCCAAGCGCCACCGCTCTACCATCACGGATAACGAAGCGTTCAAATGGTATTGCATCCATAACTTCATTAGCTATCACTACACCGTTGAACGGCTCCTCTGGAAGTTCATTTAACCACTCGACCCTCTGTAATAGGTGAGGTGCTCGCTCTTTGAGAGTCTGCTGCTGTCTAGAACGCAGCGCGGCACTCAGCTCAATAATTTTATAGCTCTGCGGAAGTTCTCCACAACGCTCCAGCTCTAACAGTATATCTGCAGCCATAACGCCAGACCCAGCCCCAAACTCTAAAATTGATAGCTCACTATCTGCTGACAACTTTAGAGAGCTTAAAACAGGAAGAAGTTGACGCGCCACAACTTGCGAAAAGAGCGGCGATATCTCTGGCGCAGTTATAAAATCAGCGCCCTCACCTATTCCATAGAGTCCGCTATAGTAGCCAAGCTGTGGTGTATAGAGCGCCTGCGCCATCCACTTATCAAAAGAGATCCATCCACCTGCCGCACGAATAGAGTCCGCCATAAGATCTTGCAACTGCTCTGATGCAGAGAGCATATCTAGCGGTATATTTTCAATTAACTCTGTAATTTCTGTTTTCATTAGAGGTATAATTTAACATTAAAGCTGTCTGAGGTTTTGTAGTGGTAAATAAATTGATCTAACAAGATGGAACTTAATGGTTGAATCCAAAAATAGTAAGGTGGTATTAATAACTGGAGCTGCCCAGCGCATTGGTGCGGTTACAGCTCGTCTTCTCCATAGTCTGGGGATGAATATTGTACTCCACTACCGCAACTCGGAGCAAGCTGCGCGCGAACTTCAAAATGAGCTGCTGCAGATAAGGGGAGACTCGATCTCTCTACTTCAAGCAGACCTAGCAGAGATTGATAAGCTAGGAAAAGTGGTCGAGAGTGCTGCTAGCGTTTGGGGAAGGTTAGATGTATTAATAAATAACGCATCTTCTTTCTACCCAACCCCTATCGGCTCAATCACTGAAGAGAGTTGGGATGAACTAATCATTCCAAATTTGAAAGCTCCACTCTTCCTATCTCAAGCTGCTGCACCACTCCTTAAACTACAGAGTGGCTGCATTGTAAACATTGTTGATATTCACGCAGAACGCCCCTTAAAAGAGCATACTGTATATAGCATGGCTAAAGCAGGCTTAGGAATGTTGACCAAATCATTGGCGCGCGAACTTGGTCCAGAAGTTAGGGTTAACGGAGTTGCCCCTGGAGCTATTCTCTGGCCCGAGTCAGATCATCAAAAGGGTGAACTAAGTGTAGAGATGAAAAATGAGATTATCTCACGCACAGCTCTAAAGCGTTCTGGCACACCATCAGACATTGCCCGCACCATCCAATTTTTAATTGAAGATGCTAACTATATGAGCGGACAGATTTTAAAAGTTGATGGTGGCCGTACTCTCACTAATTAGTCTACAGATGCAGGAAGCTCCACACTGATATTGTCACTATTCACCTCAACAGTCTTTTTACCTATCCCAAAAACTTTGGCTAGATCTTTGATATGTTTAAATGGGCCATGCTCTTCACGATAGTCAATAATTTTTTGAGCTTTACCTTTTCCAACCTGCTCTAGAGTAGTTAAAGTTTTAAGACCAGCTGTATTGATATTAACCACTCCATCGGCAAAACTAAACATTGAGACGCTTAACAGAGATGCTGCTAAAACTGTTTTAATTGCCATTTTTATAGTATACATATTATTTACCCCTTTAAGGTTAGATTTAAGAGTCTCTTAAACTAACAGTGAAACAGGAGTATAGCAACGATAGAGTGGGGGCTATTTTTATAGATCCCAACTCATAGCAACTCTAAAAGTTAATCCCAACCACCCTCTGTAGAGGTTGCATTCTCCCCTGCTCACTCTTCTCAAACTCCTCCCAGATACGACTGTAACTCTTCCCTGTCTGCGGATGAAGTTCAGCTCCAGCAATCTCCGCTAGTGGTTTTAACACAAAAGCGTACTCAAAAATTTCTGCCCGAGGTAGATCAACGCCTTTATCTTGAAGATCTAGTTTGCCATAGATAAGTAGGTCAATATCTAGAGTCCGCGACTTAAACTTCTCCGCACTCCGCTCGCGTCCATTATCATCTTCAATCTTTCGTAGCTGCTGTTGAATATCCTCCCAAGACAACTCACTTTTAAACCCAACCACCAAATTGTAAAAAGCATCTCCAGCAAAACCAACTGCGGCACTCTCATATACGGCAGATATTACTAACTCGCCAAACCTATTTTGTAGAGCTCGCACACCTTGCACCACACTATACTCTCGATCTATATTACTGCCGATACTAAGGTATATTTGAGTCAAAGCTGCTCCCCACGCTCTATAACAACCCCCACATCTCGTGAGCCCGTTACTGCTCCAGGCTTACTAACTCTTAACCTAACTCCAGGAACAGAAAATTCAACTCTCACAATCTCCGCAATGCGCTCTGCCATAGTCTCAACTAACTGAAAACTGCTCTCCTCCACAAAGCTTATAATCCTCTTAGAGACAGCCTTATAGTCTAAAGTATGCTCAATCGTATCACTCTGCGCCGCTTGACGAATATCTGTTCCCATCTCCAGATCTATACTGACAGTCTGCTTTATCTCCCGCTCCCAATCATAAATACCAATTACAGTCTTAATTTGTAAATCTTTAATATAGACAATATCCACTTTCATACTCCTTAAACCTTAAATCTTATAGTCTCACACAATAAAGTAGTGGATTATCTCACAGATAATCTCTAAACTTACTATTTATGATAGACATAACACTGATAATCTCCGCATACTTAATTGGCTCCATCTCTGCTGCCATAATTGTATGCCGCATAATGGGATTACCTGACCCTCGCTCTGGCGGCTCCAATAACCCAGGAGCAACTAATGTTTTAAGACTTGGCGGAAAAGTAGCAGCACTACTTACGCTATTAGGCGACACCGCCAAAGGTCTACTCCCTGTTGCAGTTGCAGTGCAACTAAGCGTATCTGATACCACCCTTGCTCTAACAATGGTGGCAGCTTTCCTAGGGCACATCTACCCACTGTTTTTTGGATTTAAGGGTGGCAAAGGAGTTGCGACTGCTTTAGGAGTTCTATTTGGTCTCCACTGGAGCATAGGATTAGCAACAATTATAACTTGGCTAGCAGTAGCTGCGATTTTCCGTTACTCCTCTCTAGCCGCACTTAGCGCAATACTACTTGCACCAGCTTATGTCTGGCTATTGATGGATAACAATCCACAGCTACTGACCTTTGCTATGGGACTTATAACAGTTATTCTCTATTGGAGGCATAGTAGTAACATTAAAAAATTGCTTGCTGGAGAAGAGAGTAAGATTGGAAGCAGAGACTAAGATCCAAAAAATATATTATAGATCGGCTAGTGACCAGCGTGCCTTAGGCTGAATTGAGAGAGGACTCTCCTCTCCTGCGGCTAAGCGCAGCGCCCCTGCAAAGGCTATCATTGCTCCATTATCGGTACAAAACTCTAGACGTGGAAAGAATAACTCTCCCTGCTCTTTTGCAACCATCTCAGTTAGAGTTGAGCGGATCCTACTATTTGCGCTCACCCCACCTGCAACAACCAACCTCCTCAATCCAGTTTCTCGCAATGCGCGACGACATTTAAGAGATAGAGTATCAGCCACTGCATCTTCAAAAGCCCGTGCAATATCTGCAGCCAACTCTTTATCAAACTCTCCATCTATAGAATTTTTCTGGAGAGCATTACGAGCTGCCGTTTTCAATCCACTAAAACTAAAGTCTAACCCAGGACGATCAACCATCGGACGAGGGAACTTAAATCGCGCTGGATTACCACTCTCTGCCAAAGCGGAGAGCGCAGGGCCTCCAGGATAACCTAAACCTAAAAGCTTAGCAGTCTTATCAAAAGCCTCTCCCGCGGCATCATCTATAGATTCACCCAACTCAATATATTCACCAACTCCATCAACTCTAATTAGCAAGGTATGCCCACCAGAAACTAAGAGAGCAATAAACGGAAACTCTGGAACTCTCTCCTCCAGAAGTGGCGCGAGCAGATGCCCCTCCATATGATGCACCGCTACTGCGGGAACTCCCCAAGCATACGCAAGACTTCTACCAATAGATGCGCCTACCATAAGTGCCCCCATTAGACCTGGACCTGCAGTATAAGCAACTCCTCCAATATCCTCAGCAGTTAAATCACTATCTTTTAATAATTTATCAATCAGAGGAATGGCACGCTTAATATGGTCTCTCGAGGCAAGCTCAGGAACCACCCCTCCATATTGAGCATGCATCTCCGCCTGACTATAGAGTGAGTGGCTAAGAAGTCCTCGTCCATTCTCATACAGAGCAACCCCTGTCTCATCACAGGAGCTCTCAATTCCTAAAACTATCATAATCTCTCTCTTTAAATAAAATGGGGTGAAACATTAACCAATATTTAAAATTAATATTTAATTAATATTTAATTAATATTTCATAAAATAGTAATTGCTCTTTTTATATCTTACCAGTATAATACTCAGCTCTCTCAGACTATCACCGTTAATTTTGAGAAGATAGTGAGTAGAACAATAATATTATAATGGAAATGTAAAGGATATATCCAGAATGCCAAGTATACGAGTAAAAGAGAACGAGAATTTTGATTACGCACTACGCCGTTTTAAACGAGCTGTAGAGAAGGCTGGCACTGTTGCCGAAGCTCGTGAGCGCGAGTTTTATGAGAAGCCAACTCAGATCCGTAAGCGTAAAGCTGCAGCAGCTGTTAAACGCACCCATAAGAATGTATCACGAGCCCGTAGCACTATGCGTCGCAATCGTGGTTTATTATCTCGCTAAATCTCCTAGCTGAATCGCAATGTCTAACTTAGAAAAAATTCACTCTGATGTTAAAGATGCGATGCGCTCTAAAGATAGAGAGCGCCTTAAAACTCTGCGCCTAATCACCTCCACAGTCAAACAGATTGAGGTAGATGAGAGAATTGAGGTAGATGACGATCGCCTTCTAACTGTTTTAGATAAAATGGTAAAACAGCGCCGAGATGCAATTTCACAGTTCGAAGCAGCTGAACGCCAAGATCTTGCTGATATAGAGATTGCAGAGGTCGCAATAATTCAGGAGTTTATGCCTGAACAGCTATCTGAAGATGAACTGACCGAGATGATCACTCAAGCCATTACTGAAACTGGCGCATCTTCAATGAAAGATATGGGCAAAGTTATGGGAATCATTCGCCCCAAAGCACAAGGGCGCGCCGATATGGGGCAGCTTAGCGGAAAGATTAAATCCCAACTAAGTTAACATAACTACCCATATACAGCACATCTACAGCACATCGTGCCTGGCAAAATACCCCCCACATTTATAGATGAACTTATAGCCAGAGTAGATATTGTAGAACTAATTGATTCGCGGGTACCGCTAATTAAAAAAGGGCGTGAGTTTAGCGCTTGCTGCCCCTTCCACCACGAAAAAACTCCATCCTTTACTGTCAGTCCTACTAAACAGTTCTACCACTGTTTTGGTTGTGGCGCACACGGCACAGCTATAGGATTTCTGATGGAGTATGAAAATATGCCATTCCCCGAAGCTATTGAAGAGCTTGCCGCTAAGGCTGGGGTTGAAGTTCCACGAGAGAGTGACGATGGACGACCATCAGAAAACCTAACTCCACTCTTCTCCTTAATGAACAGAGTTGACGAATGGTATCGCAAACAGCTAAAAGAGCATCCTCAAAAAGGAGCAGCCGTTAAGTATCTAAAACAGCGCGGAGTGAGTGGTGAAATTGCTGCCAACTACGGTCTAGGTTTCGCTCCTGACGGATGGAGCAACCTACTAGACTCTATTGGTAGAGATACCGAGACCATTAAAGAGTTAATTCGTACAGGGATGGCTATCAGCAAAGATGGTGGCGGACACTATGATCGATTTCGTAATCGCATTATGTTTCCTATCCACGACAGTCGTGGACGCACTATCGGCTTTGGAGGTAGAGTATTAGGAGATGATAAACCAAAATATCTAAACTCACCAGAGAGCCCTCTCTTCCACAAAGGGCGTGAACTGTATGGACTCTATCAAGCGCGTAAAAATGTACGCACCCTTAACCATATAATTGTAGTCGAGGGATATATGGACGTAGTTGCGCTCGCCCAATTTGGGATTCGCTACTGTGTCGCAACTCTTGGCACTGCCACCACCACAGATCATCTCAACCAACTATTCCGTACCGTAACCAAAGTTATCTTCTGCTTTGATGGTGACCGTGCTGGACGCGACGCTGCTGTTAAAGCTATGGACAACGCCATCCCCCTACTTCGTGATGGGCGCGAAATCTTATTTATGTTTCTGCCTGATGGAGAGGATCCAGATTCATTGGTAAGAGGAGAAGGAACTGCCAAATTTGAGAAGCGGGTAGAGAGTGCAACTCCACTCTCTCAATTCTTTTTTACTAATTTAGAGAATCAAGTAGACGTTAGTTCTATTGATGGACGAGCTAGACTAGTCTCTCTTGCGCGCCCTAAATTATCACTTCTCCCCGCTGGAATATTTCGTGAAATGATGTTTAAACAACTATCCAATCTGGTAGAGATGGATGAAGACACTATCTCCAGCCACCTCTTAGATAGAGATGAGAGCGTACCACCTCAGCGCATTAAACAGCGAGAACAGCAGAAAAGCAGAAAAGCTCTCCCCAGAACTGGAGCTCAAGGCCCATCACCTGTAAGAATATCACTCTCAATTCTACTAAATAACCCACACCTAATATCCACAATAACAGAGTTAAACAGCACCCTTAATAGATTGAAAAAAGTAGAGAGTGCTGGCATAGATCTTCTAACTTCAGTAATTGCACTACTTATAGAGTTTCCTGAACTATCTTCTGCCGCACTTCTTGAGAGATGGCGTGGCAGTGAAAATGAAGATCTTCTTAATAAAGTTGCAGAGTGGAACTCATCTATACCTGAATCTGGAGTTCAACAAGAGCTCAACGGCGCACTTCAGAGCCTTCTAAAATTTGGACGAGAGCAGCGCACAGAGGAGCTATTAGCTAAATCAAAAGTTGAAAAACTCTCAACTGATGAAAAATATGAGCTACAGCAACTTCTGTCTGCATAAAAATTACCAGAAAAATTTGACCTCCACTACAATATAGTGTAAAATACGCTGTTCTTTTTTACAGGTCATACTCAAAGCTCTATAGTATAAAAGATAATAGAGATAACTTTTTATAGCAGGCAACTCAAAACATAATAGATATGGCTCCATCAAATAAAATTGACGAGAATGAGATTAAAAATCTAATTGCCCGCGGCAAGGATCAAGGCTATCTCACATATGGTGAAATCAACGACACTCTACCCAACGATGTCGATACTGACTATATGGAGAGTCAGATCGGTCTTATCGAAAATATGGGAATTAATGTCTTAGAGACTGCCCCAGAGAGTGGCAATATGCTTCGCTCTGGCGAGAGTAGCTCTGCGGATGATGATGAAGATGATGAAGCTGCAGCTGAAGCCGCATCCGTTCTACTAGCCGCAGATGGTGAGGCAGGAAGAACTTCCGACCCTGTGCGTATGTATATGCGAGAGATGGGCTCCGTTGATCTTCTCTCTAGAGAGGGTGAAATTGTTATTGCCAAACGCATTGAAGAGGGAATGCGTAAAATGATGAACGCACTTGCGCTCTACCCAAATACTATTATAGAAATTACCGACGAGTTCAAAAAGATTATTGATGGCGAAAAAGAGCTCACCTCAGTTATTACTGGACTATGCGACTTCTGCCCAGAACCTCCTAAGCCTGTCATCCCAACCACTAAAAAAGATGGCACCAAAGTAGAGGTCGAAGGATTTACTGGGCCACCCCCAGAGATGATGACGGGTCGCCTTCAGACCATCACCAATCTACAGAAAAAATTAAAACGCTCCGAGAAGCGTAACGGCTTTGAACACGATAAGTCTAACCAAATTCGCCAAGATATTGCAGAACAGTTTATGCAGTGTAAACTTGTGCCTAAACTTCTCAACCGCCTAGTCACTGACATTAAAGAGTCGATGGATAAAGTTCGTGCAGCTGAACGAGCCATTATGGAAATTGCAGTTGAGCGTTGCAAAATGCCACGCAGAGACTTCATCACCTCATTTCCAAAAAATGAGACCAACCTAGAGTGGATTGATAGACAGATTGCAGCCAAGAAAAAACACTCTGCGCCACTCAAACGCTACTCACGAGATATTTTGCGTGCACAGAGAAAATTACTCCGCCTTGAAGAGGAGAGCGGACTATCTATCACCATCCTAAAAGATATCAACCGAAAAATGTCCATCGGTGACGGGCAAGCGCGTCGTGCCAAAAAAGAGATGATTGAGGCAAACTTACGCCTAGTAATCTCAATTGCAAAAAAATATACAAATCGTGGGCTTCAATTCTTAGATCTAATCCAAGAAGGAAATATTGGACTAATGAAAGCGGTCGATAAATTTGAGTACCGTCGCGGCTTCAAGTTCTCAACTTATGCAACTTGGTGGATTCGCCAGGCGATCACCCGCTCAATTGCAGACCAAGCTCGCACCATCCGCATTCCTGTCCATATGATTGAGACGATCAACAAACTCAACCGTATTCAACGCCAGATGCTACAGGAGTTTGGGCGTGAGCCGACACCTGAAGAGCTCTCCGTTAAGATGGAAATTCCAGAAGACAAAATTCGTAAAGTTCTTAAAATAGCTAAAGAGCCGATCTCAACCGAAACTCCAATCGGAGATGATGAAGACTCAAACCTTGGTGACTTTATTGAAGATACAAATGTAGTCCAGCCAGATCAATCAGCTACAACAGAAGGAATGCAAGAAGATGTAAAAGATATTCTTGCTGGATTAACTACGCGTGAGGCTAAAGTCCTCAGAATGCGTTTTGGAATAGATATGAATACCGACCACACCTTAGAAGAGGTCGGCAAACAGTTCGATGTAACTCGTGAAAGAATCCGCCAAATTGAAGCGAAGGCACTGCGCAAATTGCGTCACCCTTCGCGTGCGGATCAGTTAGAGAGTTATCTAGATAGGGGCCTATAGCTCAGTTGGTTAGAGCAGGGGACTCATAATCCCTTGGTCCTTGGTTCAAGTCCAAGTAGGCCCACCAACTAAAACAAAGTGTTACAATCAAAAAGGGGGTCAGGCTTGCAAGTTTAGCAAGTTGAGACAACCGACAACTATACTATCTCCTGCTGAAGCTGAGCAATTTCTGACTCTAGACGATCATACTCTTCCATTTTATGTTGGAGGAATGAGATAGTAAGCCTGCGTTTCTCCTCTATTCCCTTTGGAGTGAGAAGGTAGGCGTAGGATTTTTTATTGTCGCTATGGCGAAAATTATTGGCTTTAATCAGACCCTTTTCGATCAGTTTTTTTATACAGTAATTAACTTTACCGAGGCTCACGCCAATTTCTGCAGCAACTCCCCTTTGGGTTAAAGCTGGATTCTGTTCAAGAGTTCGGAGGATGGTGATATCAGTGTGTTGATTAGGCATTGTTATTTTAGTTTTACTGTTTTAGTCTAATTTAGAGAGGATACCGCCATGCCGGCACATGTGTCCAGCTTGATTTTATCGGTTTTCTGATCCGTTACTATATACGATGTTCAGCGCTTGAACAAGCTTTATTTCCGCTCTTATTTCCATACTTTACCTCCATCCTTGGATTTAGGTGTTCTAGACGGTAAAGTTATAACTCCTCTCGGTACCATACATAATCATCTACAAGATTATCTTCTACAGCCTCCAAAACCAAAAAGTTACCAGTACACATAGGCGATACTGGACAACACAACAATTCCAATCAAATTTATTACAAAACCGATTCTTGCCATCTCCCGGATCCGAATCACCCCACTCGACATTACAATTGCATTGGGAGGGGTGGCGATTGGCAACATAAATGCGTAACTGGCTGCAATGGTGGCCACCATCAGAACTACCTGTTCGTCGATCTCAACCTGCTGTGCAAAGGCGTGAAAAATTGGCAGCATGATGGAGATCAGTGCGGTATTACTGGTAACCTCGGTTGAGAAGCTGACAAACAGTGCCACCGTAAAGAGCAGAGCAAAATAGGGAAGCCCTTCCATCCCTAACAAATAGCCAACAATATTATCGGCAATCCCTGACTGCATAAAAGCATTAGCAATGGAGAAGCCAGCACCAAACAGAAAGATGATCTCCAGTGGAATCTTCTTAATATCCTGCCACTCTAGGAAGCCAATCCCCGGAGCAAACATCAATAATCCAAACCCCAATAGTAGCATCTTTTCATTGAGCCCAAGCCCACTGTAGATGGGCTCAATAGGTGAATTGACCACCAACAACAGCACCAAGCCATAGAGGATCCAAGTAAGTCGCCGTTGTGGTCTGGTCAGAACAGGAGCAAGCTCCGGTTGGCTCTCGACCTCCTCATTCTGAACCCCGATGGAGAGCACAAACGGGACGATCAGCAACATCAGCAGCGCGACCGGAAAGGTCAGAGAGATCCACTCCAGAAAGGTGGGAGCGACCATTCCGATATCCTCCATATACCCCATCAAAATCAGATTGGGCGGTGTTCCAATGGGAGTCAATACTCCGCCAATACTGGCTCCATAGGCCGTTGCAATCAGAAAGCGCACCTTGAGCCGCTTATTCTCTGTCAGGTAGAGGGCGATCGGAAGCAACATCAGGGTGATAGTGGTATTGGAGAGAATTGAGCTCAGCAGCGCTGCAGTGATAGCCAGTGAATAGATCATCCCCCGCGCACAACAGGGAAAGAACTGCAGCAGACGGTGGGCAATCACTTTGTGCAGCCCCGTCTCTTTGATAGCAATCGCAACAAGGAACCCGCCAAGAAAGAGGAAGATCACTGGTTTTGCATAATTGAGTGCAACCACATTGAACTCCAACACCTCAAAAGAGGGGAAGAGGATCAACGGCAGCAGGGAGACCACCCCCATCGGCAGCCCCTCATTCGTCCAGAGAATAACCAGAAAGGAGACTATTCCGAGCAAGAGTGCATGTTCAGGCAGAAAGAGTGTGGTTGCACCCCAGCCAACCAGTAGACTACCCGCCAGTGCCAGCAGAATTCGCCGATACATCAATAGGGTCAGGCTTGCAAGTTTAGCAAGTTCAAGTAACGCTCCACCCTGCTCTTTTCTGCTCCTCTCCGGTACACTCGCTCTCTCGTCTGCTTGAGTTGACGACTGATGACGGTTAGGTCGCGTGATAGATGGCTTGCAACTTCGGTTGCGGAGAGCCCTGCATAGTCTACTGCAAGCAGAGCAATCATTGATCTAGCATGTGAGACGGCTCTTCGTTGACTGGGAGAGGAGATCTCTTCGGCATTGACGCCCCCCTCTTTGGCGACCATTTCGGTGATCTCTTCCAGTGAGCAGCGTAGTTTTTGTTTCGTTGACTCTGTTTGCTGCGCTGCGGTTACTTTTAGTATAAAGCGATCACTCCCTAGAATTCGTCCTTCTGCGGTGCCGGTAGAGAGTTGAGCCAACCTCTCTTTGTCCGCCTTCTGCTCAAGAAAGTCTCGGTATTTTATTCTTGCGCCAGAGAGATCTTCTCCAAATTGTTGCAAGACCCATTCAGTTGTCAGCCACGGGAGTACATTATTTCCCAGATAGGCACGATGACTCGACCATTGGTAATCCTCTAGCTGATCAACGACTCCAGCACGTTTCGGATTGAGGTGAATATAGCGCACAAGCTCAAGCAGGTAATCATCAGCATCAACCAGTAGCGCTTTATATCGCCCTTGAAACAGATGACCGACCCGTTCATATTTTCGATTGAACCATTGAGTATAGCGTTGCGAAATCTGCTGCATCATTTTGGAGATTGAGCTCTCGCCTGCCTGAATCAGCATATGCGTATGGTTATTCATCCAGCAGTAGGCGTGAACTCTGTGGCCATATTCTGACAACCCTTCCGTCACATAACTCTGATACTGGAGCATATCTGCATCTGCAAGAAATATTACCTGCTTGGCATTGCCACGAGCAAGCACATGGTAGAGTGCTCCTGGATAATAGATTCTAGGTTTTCTAGGCATAGAGAATATTATAACATAAGTTTTCCAGTCTTGCTAAACTTGCAAGCCTGACCCCATTATCTTTTAATTTTGTATACGAATCGGGATCTTTAAATTGGATCTCTTTTATATCGTATACAAATAAACCAGTTAGGATAATAATATGGAGATGAAAAATAGTGAGACAGGAAAGAGGGTTGCCATTGCGCGCAAAAATGCTGGGTTGACGCAGGATAGACTTGCTCAGTTGTTAGGGGTTACGCGCGGCTCCTGCGGTCACTGGGAGCAGGAGATCAATACCCCTAGTGTGAGTAATCTTTCTAGGTTAGCTATCGAACTCAATGTCTCTTTCGAGTGGCTCGCTACAGGACGCGGAAAAATGGAGATGGAGCTCAAAGGTGATATTAATGATGTCAGTAAACCAAGTTATGGACCTGAACAAAATTTTCTGAATAGTGAGAAAATTAGAATTATAGCTGCCTATGATCGTGGCGACAGAGGGAAGAGGGTGTTAATTTTGCAAACCTCTGAACATATTTCACCGAAATAGTGAGCATTTCTACTTTGCGTTGACAATATACACTTTAGTACTTGACAATATTCTTGAATAGTGTTATTATTAGTCTCAGTTACTTTAACAACTACTTTTTAATTGAATTTTTGGAGATTATTATGAAAAAAATTATTGCTGCTATTGCTCTTGTTGCTTTTGCTTCTAGCGCTTCTGCGTTTTTTGGTGGAGATGACAATCAGTCTGGTTATGGTACAGGTTCTGCTGACGGTGCTTTTGATGGTCGTGGACGCGGTGCTGGTAAAGGGAGCGCTGATGCAGAGGGTAACTTCAGCATGAGTATCAATGCTTCTGGTAAGGGTTCTACTAATATGGAAGCTGATATGGATGCTTCTGAGAATGCTCGTTTTGACGGCAAGAGCGACATCCGCACAGAGAACACTCCTTCTTACCCATACTACGCTGCGCCAGTTGCTGCTCCAGCTCCTGCTGCACAGTAAGAGATCGTTCTTAGTTTTTAAAACTTAGATATTAAAAAAACCCAGCAGAACGAAGCTCTGCTGGGTTTTTTTGGGTCTGTATATTAGATCGTTTTAGCTTTCTCTACTGCCTCTTCAATTTTACCAACCATATAGAACGCTTGCTCAGGAAGGTGGTCGTACTCACCATCGATAATCGCTTTAAAGCCAGAGATTGTATCTGCTAGCGAGACATACTTGCCAGGAGTTCCAGTAAATACTTCTGCTACGAAGAATGGTTGTGACAGGAAGCGTTGAATTTTACGCGCACGACTTACAGTCTTCTTATCATCTTCCGAAAGCTCATCCATTCCGAGAATCGCGATGATATCTTTTAGCTCTTTATAGCGCTGGAGGGTTGTCTGTACTCTACGAGCTACAGTATAGTGCTCCTCTCCAACCATATGCGGATCAAGCTGACGACTAGTTGAGTCGAGAGGATCAACCGCTGGGTAGATTCCAAGCTCTGCCACTTGGCGAGATAGCACTACCGTTGCATCAAGGTGAGCGAAGGTGGTGGCTGGGGATGGATCAGTAAGATCATCTGCAGGTACATACACTGCTTGAATTGAGGTGATTGAGCCAACTTTGGTTGAGGTGATTCTCTCTTGGAGCGCACCCATCTCTTCCGCTAGAGTTGGTTGATATCCAACTGCTGATGGCATCCGTCCTAATAGAGCTGAAACCTCTGTTCCCGCAAGGGTGTAACGGTATATGTTATCAATGAAGAGAAGCACATCACGCCCTTCATCACGGAATGCTTCAGCCATAGTCAAGCCTGTAAGAGCTACACGAAGACGGTTTCCTGGTGGCTCGTTCATCTGTCCATAGACTAGGGATACTTTATCAAGTACTCCACCCTCTGTCATTTCGTGATAGAAGTCGTTACCTTCACGAGTTCGTTCACCAACTCCTGCAAATACTGAGTAGCCGCTATGCTCGATTGCGATGTTACGGATAAGTTCCATCATATTAACTGTTTTACCAACACCTGCACCACCGAAGAGTCCGACTTTACCACCCTTAGCGAATGGGCAGACAAGATCGATAACTTTAATTCCTGTCTCTAAGATTTCAGCTGCTGCCGAGAGATCTTCAAATGCTGGAGCTTTACGGTGGATTGCCATTCTCTTCTCTTCGCCGATATCGCCTTTCTCATCAATCGGTTCACCGAGAACATTCATAATTCGCCCTAGAGTTTTAACTCCAACTGGAACCTGAATTGGAGCGCCGGTGCCAGTAACTGAGAGTCCGCGTTTGAGCCCATCTGTGGTACCCATTGCGATAGTTCGTACTACACCATCGCCAATCTGCTGCTGGACCTCTAAAGTTAGATTTGGCTCATCTACAACTAGTGCATCAAAAATTTTTGGCAGTGACTCTTGTGGAAATTCAACATCTACCACCGCACCGATGATCTGGACTACTGTTCCTGACATCTTTTAGACCTCTCTCTATTTAAAAAATTCATTACAACTCAATATTAATTACAAACAAACATTAATTATAAACAGACGGCAACTACTAACTATACAGCTGCTGCACCGCCTACTATATCTGCTAACTCCGAAGTGATCGCTGTCTGTCGCGCTTTATTATAGACTAGCTCAAGCTCATCAATAAGATCACCTGCATTATCTGTTGCGCTCTTCATCGCCACCATCCGCGCTGACTGTTCACAAGCTATATTCTCGACTACACCTTGGTAGACCATAGATTCAATATAGCGCTGAAGGAGATGGTCCATAACTGGCTTTGCATCTGGCTCATAGATGTAGTCCCAGTGGTGTTTATAGTTGTTATCACTATTTGCTTGTAGTGGTAAGAGTTGGGTTACGGTCGGCTCTTGGGTCATAGTGTTTACAAATTTATTGTAGACCAGATAGAGGCGGTCGATCTTCTCACCATCATAGCTATCAAGCATTGCTTTAATCGCGCCGATTAGACGAGAAATCTCTGGCTGATCTCCAAGCTGAGATGCCTCTGAGACTAGATTCCCCTTCATTCTACCAAGAAAGCCTAACGCTTTATTGCCAATCGCGCTGTACTCAATATCAACACCCTGCTTGCTCTGCTCACTAAACTCGCGAATTGTTCTGCGGAAGAGGTTGGTATTGAGTCCACCACATAGTCCTCGATCTGAAGAGATTACTATATAACCAACTCGTTTAACCTCTCTCTCTTCTAGATAGCTATGTTTATACTCTGGATGGGAGCTAGCGAGATGTCCGACTACTGCAGAGATCTTGTTGCTATAGGGGCGTGATGCCTCCATCCGTTCTTGAGCACGACGCATTTTACTTGCGGCGACCATCTCCATGGCGCTCGTGATCTTCTGCGTACTTTTTACGCTCTGGATCTTCTCCCGTATCTCTTTGCCGACTGCCATTATCTGCTACCAGCTCTGATTTTTCTTAAAATCATCTAACGCATCGCGCATAGATGATTCAACATTACTGTTATAGTCTGTACTCTCATTGATACTCGCAACCAATTCAGAGTATGAGCTCTTGATAAATGATTGCATTGCCGCTTCAAAGGTAACTACATCAGAAGGATCGATATCATCGAGATAACCTTCATTAGCTGCAAAAAGTGAGAATGCCATTTCAGCAGTTGACATCGGTTCATACTGCTTCTGTTTCATCAGTTCAGTAACTCGCTGTCCGCGTTCAATCTGTTTACGAGTCGCTTCATCAAGGTCAGAGGCGAACTGGGCAAATGCCGCTAGCTCACGATACTGCGCCAGATCCAGACGAACTCCGCCACCAAGTTTTTTGATAATCTTAGTCTGCGCTGCACCACCAACTCGAGATACAGAGAGCCCAGCATTAATTGCTGGACGAATGCCTGAGTTGAAGAGGTCTGTCTCTAGGAAGATCTGCCCATCAGTAATTGAGATTACATTAGTTGGGACAAATGCTGATACATCACCCGCTTGCGTCTCAATAATAGGGAGTGCAGTTAGTGAACCTGTCTGCCCTTTGACTTCACCATTGGTGCGCTTCTCTACTTCAGCCTCATTAATTCTGGATGCTCGCTCTAGGAGACGAGAGTGGAGATAGAATACATCACCTGGATATGCCTCTCGTCCTGGTGGACGGCGCAGAAGAAGTGATACTTGACGATATGCCCATGCCTGTTTGGTTAGATCATCATAGACGATCAATGCGTCTTCACCCTTGTCACGGAAGTACTCTCCCATAGTGCAACCAGAGTATGGGGCAATGTATTGAAGTGCCGCTGAGTCTGAAGCTGCTGCTGCTACTACAATTGTGTGTTCCATCGCGCCGTGCTCTTCTAGACGACGCACTACCTCTGCAATGGATGATGCTTTCTGTCCAACTGCCACATAGATACACTTAATTCCGCTCCCCTTCTGGTTGATAATTGCATCAACCGCAACTGCGGTTTTACCAGTCTGGCGATCTCCAATAATTAGCTCGCGCTGTCCGCGTCCAACTGGAACCATTGCATCAACCGCTTTAATTCCTGTCTGGACAGGTTGATCTACAGATTTGCGGGAAATTACTCCAGGTGCGATTTTCTCAATTGGGGCAGTCCCAACGCTATCAACAGGACCTTTACCATCTATCGGATTACCAAGAGAATCAACTACGCGCCCTAAGAGCCCTTCCCCAACTGGAACTTCAAGAATTTTTCCAGTACAACGAACTGTCTCACCTTCAGAGATATGTTCATAAGAGCCGAGAACTACTGCACCGACAGAGTCGCGCTCAAGGTTGAGAGCAAGTCCGTAGGTGTTACCTGGAAACTCAATCATCTCTCCTTGCATTGCATCACTTAGACCGTGAAGTCTAGCAACACCGTCTGCCAAACTAACCACAGTGCCTTCAGCTCGCGCCTCTGCAAGGGGTTCAAAATTTTCGATTTTCTTACGGATCAGCTCACTGATTTCCGAAGGGTTTAATTGCATGAATAACTCCTTAACTCATTAACTCATTAATCAAGCTAGCTCTGCAATACGCCAGCTAACTGTTCTACTCTTCCACGCACTGAGAGATCAATCACTTGATCCCCTGCATGCACTATAACTCCACCTATCAGAGTTTCATCAATCTCTGTAGTCATATTTATCTCTCGCCCCATTTCAGCTGCTAGCGCGGCTATGATCTGCTCTTGTGCCATATCATCTAATTGGTATGCAGAGGTAACCTCAACATCTAATCTATTATCATCTGCCGCTCTTAGTTTATCAAATAGGGCTTTAATCTCTGGAGCATAACCGAGACGGCTACTCTCTATGAGCACTTTAACAAAATTCTCTCTATTTTCTGAAAGAAGCTTACTATCTAAACCAAGAATCAGCTCTGTCATCTGCTGTTGAGAAAATCGGGGGTGGTTTAGTCTAACTGCAACTTCGCTATCTTGCACTGCTATCGCTAGAAGATCTATGGTTTCGCTCCAAAGATCTACTGCGCTCTCACTCACAGCTTGTGCATAGATTGCTTCAGCATAAGGTCTAGCAATTGTAGTGCGGGCTTCTTTACTCACAACTTCGCACTCAGGGTAGCTAAGATCTGCTGATGGTCAGTTTCGTTAACTTCTCGCTCGAGAATTTGAGATGCGCCAGCTAAAGCTAAGAGGGATACTTCAGCGCGTAATTTTTCTCGTGCAGTATTGGTATCTTGCTCAATAGTTGAGTGAGCGGTCTCGATAATTCGTTCTGACTCTTCAACTGCCTTACCTTTTGACTCCTCAACTACTTCATTAGCTCGCTGTTGAGCGCGGCCAATAATTGCGCTCGCCTCTTCGTGAGCCTCTTTAATGACCGCTGTTGCCCGCTTCTCTGAGAGCTCATGCTCGTGATGTCCGCGCTCTGCTGCTGCAAGTCCATCTACAATCTGCTTCTTACGCTCATCTAGTGCTGCCATCAGAGGTGGCCACACAAACTTCATCACAAAGAGCACAAAGAGGAAGAATGCTATCGACTGTCCAATTAAGGTTGCATTGATATTCATCGACTATTCCTAGTAGTTACCCAGCGACCGCAAACAGTACATAGAGAGCAAGACCAACTGCAATCATCGGTACTGCATCAACTAGTCCCATAACAATAAAGAACTGGGTACGCAACATTGGGATTAGTTCAGGCTGACGCGCTGCGCCTTCCAAAAAACGACCTCCAAGAATGCCGATACCTACAGCCGCGCCTAGCGCACCTAGACCCATCATAAGGCCACCTGCGATAAACATTAGTGCTTGTTCCATTTTTTTCTCCTGTCTCTATTATATTTAAGGGTTAAAAGTTAAAGCTAAAAATCTGTACTCATAAAATCAATGCTCATGGTGCGCCATCTCCATATAGACTATGGTTAGAGTCATAAAGATAAACGCCTGCAGAGTGATAATCAAGATATGGAAGATCGCCCAGCCTAGCTGGAGAAGTCCACCAAAAGCTCCCAACACCATACCGCCACCATACATTAATGCTATTAAGATAAATATTGTCTCACCTGCATACATATTACCAAAAAGTCTGAGCGCTAGTGATACTGGTTTTGAGATTAATGAGATCCCCTCTAGTATTAAGTTTGCAGGAAGCCCCCACTTACCAAATGGCTGGAAAGCGAGCTCGCTAAGAAAACCGCCGAGTCCTTTATTTTTGATACTGTAGTAGATCATTAAATAAAATACTGCAAGTGCCATTCCGAAGGTTATATTTGGGTCAGTAGTTGGGACGACTTTAAAGAATACAAGATGCGGATCCATACTTAGCGCATATTCACCAAAGATCCCTGCAATCATTGGGAGCCAATCTACGGCAACCAGATCCATAAGGTTCATTAAGAAGACCCAGCAGAAGATAGTTAGAGCTAGCGGCGCTATCAACGGATTTCTACCACTGAATGACTCTTTTACACTAGTGTCAACAAACTCTACAATCCACTCTACAAAGTTTTGAAGACCACCCGGCACTCCCGCAGTAGCTCGTTTGGCCGCTAGACGGAAGAAGAAGAAAAAGAGGGTGGCAAGGGCAACTGACCAGGCGAGTGAATCTAGGTGAAAAGCCCAGAACCCCATCTCTTTGATGTCGGCAGCACTTTTAGCAAAGCCCCACCCTCCATCAGCATACTGACCATAAGTTAAATTGGTTAGGTGATGCTTTATATACTCGCCTGAAGTGATAGTTGTGCCTGACATTCTCTATATTTTTATATTAATTTATTTTTATATTACTTTTATACTGCTGTTGTATTATTTAATATGACTCTTTAAGTAAAGTATTGTTCCTAAAAATTATACTCTATTTAATACTACGATACCAATTATCAATCCAATCTGCCCTACAATAAAACCAATCAGAAGCTGAAGTGGATCCAGAGCTATACTAACCATTCCAAAAAAGAGGAGAGCCGTTACTAAAACTAAACGCTCCAGAGCTGTCATATAGATAGTTGCTAACTCTCTATCTGCATCCTCGCCATCTCTCCTGCCTCTCTTCTCAGCTCTAAGCTTACGCCACTGGAGCCATAACCAATTAATTAATGCTACTGCAACACCGTAAGAGAGAGCCATTATAGAAACCATTTTGAGCTAGGTCAATTAAAAGTTGTTATAAATATGTTATTTTGTAAAAATATTACCTTATTGGATGTGGGCGATAATACCATCTAACTCATCTAAAGAGTTGTACTGGATCACGATTTTGCCGCGCCCTTTACTGCCTTGCTGCAGAGTTACTGCTGCACCTAAACGCTCTGATATATCATCTTGCAGACGGCGCACATTTGGATCTACCTCCGCCTTCTCACCTTTTTTAACTGGCTGCAACATCTTCCGCACTAACTGCTCGGTCTCTCGCACTGAGAGCCCAACCATTATAACTTGCTTTGCTGCCCTGCTCTGCTCTTCGCCTTCCAAGCCAAGCAACGCACGGGCGTGTCCCATCTCTATTTTTCCAGCCTCTAAAAATATTCCAACCTCTGCCGTAAGATTAAGGAGGCGCAACATATTGGTAACTGCGGAACGAGAACGCCCAACTGCATCTGCCGCCTCCTGCTGAGTAAGCCCAAACTCTTTTATCAATCGTTGCAGCGCGCTCGCCTCTTCTATAGGGTTAAGATCCTCACGCTGGATATTCTCAATAAGAGCTATTGCCATCGTCTGCTGATCGCTAATCTCCTTAATAACTACCGGTATCTCTTGAAGACCTGCTAACTGTGCCGCACGCCAGCGTCGTTCACCCGCAATAATTTCATAACGACTATTATCGATAGAGCGCACTATTATAGGCTGAATAACCCCCTGCGCACGAATAGAGTTAGCGAGCTCTGCTAACGCATCTTTATCCATATTGCGGCGTGGCTGGTATTCGCCTCGTTGGAGCAGGTCAAGAGGAAGTGTTTTTAGGGATGCATCTGGCGCTATATTATCATTAGCACTCTCGTCTTTAGAAGTCTGCGTATTTTCAACTCTGTTCTGCTCGCTTTTAGGTCGTGCTTTGCGCTTACTACCTAAGAGTGAATCTAACCCTCTACCCAGCCCACCTTTTTTCATTGTCACTATCTTTACTCTCCTCTACTTTTTAACTCTCAATGATTTAAGCTCTCGCTCTTCTCGCTCTAAAATCTCTGCTGCTAAATCTGCGTATGCATAAGCGCCTCTTGAAGATGGCGCGTAGTAGAGAATGGGGCGACCGTAACTTGGGGCTTCTGCCAAAGTAACATTGCGCGGAATCACGCTGTCATAAACTTTATCTCCAAAGTGAGAGATTAGCTGTTGCGAGACCTCTACTGATAGGCGATTTCTAGAGTCGTACATAGTACGAACAATACCCTGCAGTTCAAGCTCTGGATTGTAACTCTCTTGCACCCGCTCCATAGTATCCATAAGTGCGGTTAACCCTTCTAGCGCATAATATTCACACTGCAACGGCACAATCACCCCATCTGCTGCCACGAATGCATTTAGAGTAAGGATATTCAAAGTTGGCGGACAGTCGATCAGAATATATTTATATTTATCAGCAACTGTATCTAATATTTTTCGCAGCTGAAGCAGTCTATCATCAACTGCCATCAACTCTACTTCAGCGGCAGTAAGGTCTCCGTTTGCGGCGAGCAGATCATAGCCGACCTCTGCTGGATGTTGAAGTGCATCTTCAAGTGAAACTTCTCCCAACAGCACATCAACCCCACTCCACTCAACCTCCTGCTTATTAACGCCACTTCCTGTAGTTGCATTACCTTGTGGATCAAGATCTACCAACAGAACTTTCTCTTCAAAGTATCCTAGAGAGGCGGAGAGATTCACCGCAGTAGTTGTTTTACCTACTCCGCCTTTCTGATTTGCTATTGCGTATACTCTACTCATCCTCTACTCTCTATACTCTACTCTCTTAGTCTATACTCTTGCACATACTATTAAATGACGCTCTGCATTGAGTTCAGGAATCTCAATTTTCTCTACTCGCTCTAACTTAAAGCCATCTACTATAGCAGAATCCTCTTCTGGCCACTTTCCTTTCATTGCGACTGCTACCCCACCACTCTCAACTAAATTTAGGGAGAGCTGCAGAAATTGCTGGAGAGAGGTGAATGCGCGCGATACTACTATATTAAATTTCTTTGCAGGACGATACTCTTCAGCTCTAGAGTGGATAGCAGTTGCATTGCTCAATCCTAACTCAAGGATAGCTTGCTGGATAAACGAGCTCTTCTTGCGATTACTATCAACCATCACTATGGTGCGCGCAGGATCCTGAATTGCTAAGGGAATGCCCGGCAGCCCAGCACCACTACCAAGATCCAAAAGTGATCCGGTCGGCAGATATGGCTCTATAGAGAGACTATCTAGGATATGGTGAGTTCGCATCTTTTCTAGATCACGAATTGCCGTTAAGTTGTAGGCTCTACTCCACTTACTAAGCAGCTTTAGATAGTGCTCAATCTGTTCTGTACTATTCATGTTTTTTCAGATGAATGCGCAGCAGTGAGAGTGCGGCAGGGGTAATTCCAGGAATTCGTCCCGCCTCACCGAGAGTTATAGGACGCTGGTGCTCTAACTTCTCTTGAAGCTCATTCGATAGTCCTGAGACATTTTTATATTCAATATTGGCTGGGAGCTTACTCTCTGTATGCTCCCTATTTTTCATAATCTCTTGCTGTTGACGCTCTATATATCCTGCATATTTAGCTTGGATCTCTACCTGCTCACTTACAGATTGTGCGATCTCCTCTACATCTGAAATAACAGCTCTAGCGTTTATCAACTTTAGACTCATCAGCTCTTGATAATTAACCTGTGGACGAGCTAATAAATCTAGCAGATTATGTTCATGACGAAGTTCCGCTCCAAATACTCTCTCCGCCTCTTGCGACGATATGTCTTGAGGCTGAATCCAACGCTCTGTTAAGCGCTGCTGCTCTCTGCTTATTGCGTCTCGTTTCTGCTGAAATAGTTCCCAACGCTTATCATCTACCAACCCCAACTCACGACCTCGCTCTGTTAAACGGAGATCAGCATTATCTTCTCGCAGAAGCAAGCGGTATTCAGCACGACTGGTAAACATTCGATATGGCTCATTGGTTCCTCGAGTAATTAGGTCGTCAATAAGAACTCCCATATAAGAGTTCTCTCTTCGTGGATGCCACTGTTCCAGCTGTTGAGCCTTACGGGCAGCATTTACTCCTGCAACCAACCCTTGCGCTGCCGCCTCTTCATAACCCGTAGTTCCATTGATCTGTCCTGCAAAAAATAGGTTACTGAGAGGATTAGTCTCAAGTGATGGCTTTAGATCTCTAGGGTCAAAAAAGTCATACTCAATTGCGTAGCCTGGTCTTGTGAGATGTGCGTTCTCAAATCCCTGGATAGAGCGCACTAACTCTATCTGCACATCAAAGGGGAGACTTGTAGAGATTCCGTTAGGGTAGACTTCATGCGTATTCAGACCTTCTGGCTCTATAAATATCTGGTGGGAATCTCGTTCAGAAAAACGGACTACCTTATCCTCTACCGAAGGGCAGTAACGAGGACCAACCCCCTCTATCACTCCACTATACATTGGGGAGCGTTCTAGTCCACCACGAATAATATCGTGCGTGTTTTTATTGGTGTGGGTTATCCAGCAAGATATCTGTTGCGGATGTTCACTCCGATTACCTATATAGGAGAATGATGGAATTGGACTATCGCCAGCTTGCTCGGCAAGTTGGCTGTAGTTAATGGTTCTCCCATCTATACGAGGAGGAGTTCCCGTCTTTAAGCGACGCACTCTAAATGGAAGTTCACTCAATCTATCTGCGAGCTTCAGAGATGGCGGATCCCCCATTCGTCCACCAGAACTCTGGGAGAGCCCTACATGAATTACCCCATTTAAGAAGGTGCCAACAGTCAACACAACTGCTTTTGCGCTAATACGAATTCCTGATTGAGTCTCCACCCCAACCACCTGCTCTCCCTCTATTAATAGATCATCAACTCCCTGCTGAAAGATGGTTAAATTTGGCTGATTCTCTAACTTACTGCGTACCGCTTGGCGGTAGAGTTGACGATCTGCCTGCGCTCTAGTCGCTTGCACTGCTGCTCCCTTGCTACTGTTGAGGGTGCGAAATTGAATTCCCGCTTGATCTATAGCGTGCGCCATAAATCCACCAAGCGCATCGATCTCTTTAACAAGATGTCCTTTTCCTATTCCTCCAATAGCGGGGTTGCAGCTCATCTGCCCCAATGTCTCTATGTTGTGAGTTAGGAGTAGAGTAGATGCTCCAGTTCGTGCGGAGGCGAGCGCGGCTTCTGTTCCTGCGTGACCGCCTCCAACCACAATTACAGCAAAGTTTTCTGGGTAGTTCATAGAGAGTGAATTAGGTGATGTACTTTATGCGATACCAGAGTAGCCCTAACCACTCATGAAGAAATGATACATTACTAGTCAACGCGCGCGCACTAGGTCTCCATAACCCTAAACCTCTATCCATCTTACTGCGCACAGTAAATGCGGTTGGTGCCGGAACTATCGTTATACCCTCCATCTCCGGAGAGTATTTAAAAACTCGGAGTGAGCGCTGCATATGAGATGCGTGGGTAACTAGTAACATTGTAGATATCTTATGCTGCTTAAGAATTGGCGGCACAAAACGAGAGTGCTCCCAGGTGTTAATACTGCGCTTCTCTTGTAATACACCACTGATAGCAAAATCACTCCAGAGACTATCAGCCATAAGTTGTGACTCAGGAACTCCCTCATTTAGAGGCTCACCACCTGCAACCAAAATTGGAAAGCCACTCTTTTTGTGAAGATAACTGCCATAACGAATTCGCTCAAGGGTGGCTCTGCCTACTACATCTCTACCAAATTCTGGAGCTGCGGTATAACGACCTCCACCTAAAATTACAATAGCTGCTTGCTCATTCTCATCTATAACTGGAATATCAATTAGCGCTGGAGTTGTCTCTAGCTGCTCAGCTAATTCAAACTTAAGCCACGGAGTGCTTAGCAGGTAGAGTGCAATAGTGGCGACCCAGATTAGAAAAAGTGGGAACTTTCTTAACCAGCGCGTAAGAAATAGAGCAAATAGAAGAAGGAGCAGGATACTACCTGGTGGCATCACCCACGCTTCTATAAGTCGTATTGTTTCAACCATCAGTAGATCCTCTCTTCATGTTAATTTTAACTTTTATAAATTATTTAGTGCCACTTCACAACTACTAACACTACAATTGACATTAAGTCAATTGCGGTCATCTTGGGATAACACTACAACTTACATTAGGTCAATTGTAGTCATCTTAGGATAACTTCACTTAAATTATCTTTACCATAGGTTTAATAATGGGATATAATAATAGGTTATAAATAGTGAGTTACAATTATACACAATAAAAAACCAGAATTAATCTAGAATTAATATTACGATGAAGGCAATTTAATATGAACAGCAATAATAGTTTTTCAAAATCACTCTCCGCAGCAGCTTTAACTTTTACATTAATAGCTCCGCTAAACAGTGTGTGGGCTGTAGAGACTCTTGAGCCAGTAATCGTCACCGCCTCGCCTGACACTACTATAGAGCAGGATCCATTAGAGGGGTACAACCGTACAGTATTCAGCTTTAACGAAGAGCTAGATGATAACTTTTTAAAACCGACTGCGGAAGCTTATCATGATATTCTTCCTGATCCTGTAGAGAATGGAATTAGCAACTTCTTTAGTAATTTGCGCGAACCATTTAATATCTTAAATAATATCCTCCAATTTAAACTTGACGATGCGGTCTCTGACACAGTGCGCTTTGGACTGAACACCACAATCGGAATTTTTGGACTATTTGATGTCGCATCTGAGGCAGGGCTTGAAAAACATAAAGAGGACTTTGGTCAAACTTTAGGGGTGTGGGGAGTTGAGAGTGGACCCTATTTTGTGCTCCCTATTCTTGGTCCAAGTACAGTTAGAGACACTGCTGGTATAGCTACAGAGTTCTGGGTTGGAAATACCGTAGAAGTTGGCAATACAGAGCTGTTTAACCCTAGTGGCGAACTTAACTCACAGGGCGCTGAAAATGCGTATCTTGCAACTAAGACAGTTAGCAAACGAGCTAATCTACTAACCACTAAAGAGATGATCGATGACGCAAGTTTTGACTCTTACGCCTTTATGCGCGATGCCTATCTCCAGAAGCGCGAGAGTGAGGTTAGAGATGGCGATATTGAGTTAATGCCACTTCCTGCCGATCTAAACTAAACAGCTAATCGATGGAGCCAGCCCACTGGATTCAACGCTGGCAAGAGGGGCGTACTGGTTTCCACCAAAATGCTCCTAATCAGTGGCTAGAGCGATTCTATCCTGGGCTAGAACTTAAAGCTGGCGACTCTATTTTTCTCCCGCTCTGTGGAAAGACCGTTGACCTTATCTGGCTGGCAGAGCAGGGACAAAAAGTTTTGGGAGTTGAGTTAAGCCCAATCGCTGTCGAACAATTTTTCAACTCTAACAGACTCTCTGCGGAGCAGAGCTCTAGTGATTCAGGTAAGTTTACAAAATGGGAGAGCGGATCAATCTCGCTCCTAGAGGGTGATTTCTTCAATTTAACTCGCTATGATCTACAAGATTGTAGAGCTATCTTTGATCGAGCAGCGCTAGTTGCTCTCCCCTTTGAGATGCGGCAACGCTATGTAGAGCATCTAGCCGATAATATTGCACCCGATACGAAAATTTTATTAGTCACCACCGATTTTATACAGGAGGAGAAAAGTCCTCCCCCATTTGCGATCAGCGATGCAGAGGTACATAAACTTTATGACTCTAGGTTTGAAGTTTTGCATCTTCATAGCGAAGATCTATCCAATAGCAGAGACCCTCTTGCTAAACGAGGCGTGAGCTCACTAATTGAGAATGTATATTTATGCAGTATGCGTAAATAATTAGGGTCAGAGTGTGATTTATTCTTGGCATATCTCACTCCGACCCCAAAACTATAAGTAGATTACTTAATCTCTAATAACTCAATATCAAAGATTAAAGTAGCACCTGGCTGAATAACAGGTGGCGAACCTTGATCACCATAAGCTAAATCTGATGATATATATAAACGCCATTTGGATCCGGTAGCCATTAATTGTAATGCTTCAATCCAGCCTGGAATAACTCCATTAACTGGGAATTTTGCTGGCTCTCCACGATCTATTGAGCTGTCAAAGACAGTGCCATCAATTAAACTACCGTGATAATGGGTGACAACGATATCAGAAGGTGCTGGTTTTGCACCGCTACCTTCTGTGATAACTTCGTACTGAAGTCCAGAATCTGTTGTTGTTATCCCATCTTTTTTAGCATTTTCATCTAAAAATGTTTTACCTGCAACTTTATTACCTTCTGCGGCGTTCGCTGCCCCTGCTTGAGCCTTAGAGTTAATAGCTTCAAATGCTGCTTGCATTACCTTATCATCAAAACGCATAGGCTTTTTATCAAAAACATCTTTTATGCCCGTTACCAAAGCATCTAAATTAAATCCTTCAAATAACTGCTGGCTCACTTGCTGACCTAGTTGAAGGCCTATTCCATAACTGACTTTATCAGCATCAGTATTCATTTTATCACTCATAATTTTTATTTCTCGGTAAGTTATCGAAGAGGTAATTATAACATAGGCTCTGATTTTGGCGTTAGAAAGCTCATATCGCGGCACAGAAATAATCAGGGTCAGAGTGTTATTTATTCAATATCTCCCCCCTCAGCCTTTTCAATTAAGCTAAAGGTATCTCTGTAACAGTGGTGACAGTCCTGCTTTTAGTATTGGCCCATTACCATGCTATCGCACAAGAAACATAAAAAATGTCCGATAGAGATAAAACGAACTTCTCTATTATGTAGTATGCGGGAATAAAAAAAACCCCAACCAAAAGGTTGAGGTTTTTTTTATTCACATAGCCAGTATTTACATCATACCGCCCATTCCACCCATACCGCCACTCATATCTGGCATTGCAGGAGCTGCTTCTTGTGGGATTTCAGCAACCATCGCTTCAGTTGTGATCATTAGACCAGTTACTGATGCTGCGTACTGAAGTGCAGAACGAGTTACTTTAGCTGGATCTAGAATTCCCATCTCGATCATATCACCGTACTCACTGCTAGCTGCATTGTAGCCGTAGTTACCAGTCTCATTTTCGATATTGTTAACTACAACTGAACCTTCATCGCCTGCATTAGCTACGATCTGGCGCAGTGGCTCTTCCATTGCTCGACGCATAATGTTGATACCAACATCTTGGTCATGGTTGTCGCCGCTAAGACCGTCAATTCCAGCACGAGCACGGATTAGAGCTGTGCCACCACCTGGAACTACGCCCTCTTCAACCGCTGCACGAGTTGCGTGAAGTGCATCTTCAACACGAGCTTTCTTCTCTTTCATCTCTACTTCTGTTGCTGCACCTACTTTGATTACTGCAACACCGCCAGCTAGTTTAGCTACGCGCTCCTGAAGTTTCTCTTTGTCGTAATCAGAAGTTGTGTTTTCAATTTGTTGACGCACCTGTATAACTCTTGCCTCAATCTCTTCTGCACTGCCAGCACCATCAATAATGATTGTGTTATCTTTCTCAACCACGATGCGTTTAGCCGTACCGAGATCTTCTAAGGTTGCTTTTTCTAATGAAAGACCAACCTCTTCAGAGATAACCTGTCCACCAGTCAGAATCGCGATATCTTGCAACATAGCTTTACGACGATCACCAAATCCTGGAGCCTTAACTGCTGCAACCTTGACGATTCCACGCATAGAGTTGACTACTAGAGTAGCTAGTGCCTCACCCTCTACATCTTCAGCAATTATAAGAAGTGGACGGCTTGCTTTAGCCACACCTTCTAGAAGCTGAAGTAAGTCACGAATGTTTGCGATCTTCTTATCAAATAGAAGGATAAATGGATCTTCCAACTCAGCAGTCATATTCTGCTGATTGTTTACAAAGTATGGTGAGAGGTAGCCACGATCAAACTGCATACCTTCAACTACATCTAACTCGTTGTCCAGAGATTTACCCTCTTCAACAGTGATTACACCCTCTTTACCAACCTTATCCATTGCGTCTGCAATGATAGTTCCGATAGAGAGATCGGAGTTAGCAGAGATACTTCCTACCTGCGCTATTGCACTAGTATCCGTACATGGAGTTGCGAGTTTTTCAATCTCTATAACTGAAGCAGTAACTGCTTTATCAATTCCACGCTTAAGATCCATTGGGTTCATTCCAGCAGCAACTGCCTTCATGCCTTCACGCATAATTGCTTGTGCTAATACAGTTGCAGTAGTAGTTCCATCACCAGCAACATCAGAGGTCTGTGATGCAACCTCTTTTACCATCTGCGCGCCCATATTCTCATATTTATTATCAAGCTCGATCTCTTTTGCTACTGATACACCATCTTTAGTGATGGTTGGAGCACCAAATGCTTTATCAAGAACCACATTGCGCCCTTTAGGACCAAGGGTAACCTTTACTGCGTTTGCTAGGGTATTGACACCTGCTAGCATTAGATGACGCGCGTCATCTCCAAATTTTACTTCTTTTGCACTCATAAACTTTTCCTTATCTCTAAATTAAATAGTAGTATATTAAATACTATAATTATGTGTTGCTACTTAGCCCTCGATCACTGCCATGATGTCATCTTCTTTCATCACGATCAGCTCTTCACCATCAACTTTGATCTCTGTACCAGCAAACTTGCCGAAAAGTACAGTGTCACCAACTTTGACATCCATTGTTAGGCGTTCACCACTATCTGCAATTTTTCCATTACCAGCAGCTACAATCTCGCCACGGCTTGGTTTCTCAGTTGCAGAATCAGGGATAACAATTCCTCCAGCGGACATCCGCTCCTCTTCTGTGCGACGAACTACTACACGATCGTGCAGGGGACGTAAATTCATAACTTTCTCCTTACTCTAGTTTAACTATTAATATATTAAAAATTGACGAGACACATATATACAATACTTATATACAATACTTACTCTATAAAATAATTTTAAAGTAAGGTATCTATTCAAGAATAACTGTTTCGTCAGCTGAAATGGGAGAGCTAAAATTAAGCACACTCTCATCCAAGGTGAGCTAATGATAGGGGCGAAAAACTGTAAGTCAAGGGGAGAGCTGAAAAATTATTTTATTTTCCTATTCTAGGGTCATCTTTCTCGTAAAATTCGCCCTCAATAATATCTTCATTAGTGGTTGAGCTACGCACAGATGAGTGCACTCTTGAACTAGCTGATTTTAGAAATGGAGCTAAAATCGCTCGTCTAGTAGTTGGAATCAACCCCAAAAATCCGATAAAATCTGTAACGAATCCAGGGGTAAGTAGAAGTGCGCCGCTTACTAATAGAGCCGCTCCTTCCAACAGTTGAAGTGCAGGAACTTCTCCTCTAGCTAGTGCGCTCTGTGCATTCATCAAGGTCGAGAGCCCCTGCGCTTTGAGTAGAGTTACCCCAACTACTGCAGTTAAAACCACCAGTAAGATTGTGGGGAGTACACCAATAATTGAGCCGACCTCCATCAGCAGATAAATTTCTACAATAGGAATCAGGATAAAAAATAGTAGTGCGACTTTAGAGGTTTTCATAAACAGTAATATTATACCCTCTTCTCCTTTACACCACAGCTCATCATCTATAAACTTAACCAGATTAGGTAAATTCTAGGTTAATATTGAGTAAACAATAAATAAGCTATTAATGAGAGGGGAGATGCTGTGATGAGAAACTATTTTATGGGTAAGTACAAATTTAGGGCTTTAAAATTAGGGATAGTTAACAAGTTAATCTTATCAACTCTCTTTGGGATCAGTTTCAATATCGCTATAAACGGGAGCTCTCTAGCTGAAGAGAGTACATCTGCACCACTTAAACAGCTCGATAGCTTAATCAGCTCTTTTGGTCTCGGTGCTGAGAGCGATGAACCTCTCCATCCAGATAAGGCATTTGTTTTTTCACATGATGAACCTACACATAAAGATGGTGTAGACTCTATTGAGATGCAGTGGCAGATCGCTGATAAGCATTATCTCTATCGCAATAAATTTAAGTTCATTCTTAAGGAGGCAAAAAATCTCGCTGTCGGTGAGGCGGAAAAACCGCCTGGCGAGATGAAAGAGGATCAGTTTTTCGGCACCCTAGAGGTCTATCATGGCGATCAGACTATTACTCTGCCCTTTATTAGAGAGAGCAGTGAGGCGGCAAGCGGGACTCTATATGTTGTCTATCAAGGGTGTGCAGAACGCGGAATCTGTTACCCCCCGATTAATAAAAAAATCAAACTTAACCTCCCTGCAGTGAGCAATGCTAATGGTTCAAATAACTCTGTAGCTAACTCTACAACAGTCGATGTTACTACCTCAGACACTGCGCCTTTGGCGGAGCAAGATCAGATTGCTGCCTCTCTCAATAGCGGTAACACTCTACTGACTCTGATTAGTTTTTTTGGCTTCGGACTGCTACTCGCATTCACTCCTTGCGTATTTCCGATGATCCCTATCCTCTCTGGTATTATTGTGGGACAGGGCAGAGATATTACCACTCGCAAAGCGTTCACTATGTCACTAGTATATGTCTTGGCAATGGCACTTACCTACACTTTTGCTGGAGTTCTTGCTGGACTCTTTGGAGAGAATCTCCAGGCTGCATTTCAAAATCCGTGGATTCTTGGTAGCTTCAGTCTGGTTTTTGTACTACTCTCACTCTCAATGTTTGGTTTTTATGAACTACAGATGCCGGCAAGCATTCAAGGCAAACTGACGACAGCAAGCAATCGTCAGCAAGGTGGATCTCTAACTGGAGTTGCAATAATGGGGCTGCTCTCTGCTCTCATAGTTGGGCCTTGTGTTGCTGCGCCTCTGGCTGGCGCACTGATCTATATTGGACAGACTGGTGATGCCCTATTAGGTGGAATGGCACTCTTTGCTCTAAGTATGGGGATGGGCGCACCTCTCCTGCTTATCGGTACATCTGCAGGAAAACTCCTCCCTAAAGCTGGAGGATGGATGGATACAGTCAAAGCATTTTTTGGAGTTATGCTCCTTGCAGTTGCTATCTGGATGTTAGAACGAATTATTCCAGCTGCGGCATCTATGCTGCTATGGGCTGCGCTCCTAATTATCCCTGCTATCTATATGGGGGCTATAGACTCCCTTCCTCAAGATGCTACTGGATGGAAAAAACTCTGGAAAGGAGTTGGCCTATTTATCTTAATATACGGCATTATGCTTATGGTGGGGGTTGCATCAGGGAGTAAAGACCCTCTCCAGCCGCTTAAAGGTATAGGTGGTGGCGGAGTTGCTACAGCTCAAAATGAGGGGTTAGTATTTCAGCAGATTAAAGGTATTGATGGGTTAGAGGCAGCTCTGGCTGATGCGGGGAGTAGAGATCAACCAGTATTTCTAGATTTCTATGCTGATTGGTGCATCTCTTGTAAGGAGTTTGAGGCGTTAACCTTCTCTGATCCTGCCGTACAGCGAGCGTTATCTGGGGTTAAACTTATCCAAGCGGATGTGACCGCTAACGATGACATTGATCAGGCGCTAATGAAAAAGCTAGGAATTTTTGGTCCTCCAGCACTCCTATTTTTTGATCGCTCGGGAGTTGAAGTTAAAGCTGCGCGGTTAGTGCAGTTTATGGACGCTGATAAATTTGCCGAGCATGTACAAGGAGCGGTTAAGTAATGGGAAGAACTAAATTACTCTTGATCGCAACTATCTCGATAGCACTTGGTGGCGCCTCTTTTTTTCTGACTCAGCAAGAGGGAGTTGATAACAGAGCCTCCACAACAGTCGCTGCGGTGGTGGGTGAAAGTTCAAAACTACAACTTGAAGAAGCACGATCACTCCCCTTTATGGATTTAAAGAGTGACTCTCACACTCTCAAAGGTTGGGAAGGAAAAGTGTTAATCCTAAACTTCTGGGCAACTTGGTGTCCACCATGTCGCAGAGAGATTCCTGCCTTTATTGAACTCCAAGATGAGTTTGGCGATAAGGGGCTACAATTTGTTGGCGTAGCAGTAGATAACGCTAAACGGGTGGCAACCTACGCGGTAAAAAATGGAATTAACTACCCAACTCTGCTTGGTGAGAGCAACGGATTAGAGCTCTCGATTATGCTGGGAAACAGTGCCTCAGTCCTCCCATATACTGTAATTTTTGATCGTAACGGCACAATGATAAGTAGCCACCGTGGAGAAGTATCTAGAGAGCTTATGCTGGAACAAGTCTCTCCTCTACTGTAACTTTATTAATGAGAGAGTTGCTGCTAAATATAGGTTAAATGTTAATAAAGTGTAGACAAGTTCTAAAAAATAGTAGAGAATAGCGCGTATGTTAAAAATTCTTCTTCTAAACGGTCCCAACCTAAATCTACTAGGTAAACGGGAGCCTGACCATTATGGTAGTGAGACCCTAGAGAGTGTTCAACAACGAATTGTAGCTGAAGCGGAGTCTGCGGGGTATCAGCTCGACTCTATGCAGAGTAACTCTGAGCAGGAGCTAATTGAGCGTATCCATAAGGCTGGCGCTGATGGGGTAAGTTTTATTCTATTCAATCCTGCTGCTTTCACCCATACAAGTGTTGCATTGCGAGATGCTCTGTTAGGAACTGCGATTCCATTTATTGAGATTCATCTCTCAAATACGATGGCTCGAGAAGATTTTCGTCACCGCTCATATTTTTCTGACATTGCCGAAGGGGTAATTATAGGGCTGGGCGTAGATGGTTACTCATTTGCCCTTCAGGCAGCAGTAAAGAGTTTAACTAGTTCACAAATTAACTCATAAATTAACTAAATATAAATCATACATCAATAAAATTAAGACGGGAGCTGTAAATATGGATATGCGCAAAATAAAGAAACTGATTGAGCTGATTGAGGAGTCTGGCATTGCTGAGATTGAGATTCAAGAGGGTGAAGAGTCGGTACGCATTAGCCGTTATGGATCAAACATAGCTACTCCTATCGCAGCTCCTGCGCCGGTTATGGTAACTACACCTGCAGCTGCTGAACCAGTAGCTGTGGAGCCAAAATTCAGCGGGCACGAAGTTAAATCACCGATGGTTGGAACATTCTACCGTTCGTCTGCGCCAGGCGCGAAGCCATTTGTGGAGGTGGGAGATACTGTAACGGAGGGAGATGACATCTGTATCATTGAAGCTATGAAAATTCTTAACCCAATCAAGAGTGACAAGTCTGGGGTAGTGTGTGCAATCCTTATTGAGAACGCATCCGCAGTTGAGTTTGAACAGCCATTAATCGTTATTGAGTAAATATTATGTTGGATAAAATTGTAATCGCCAATCGTGGCGAAATTGCGCTACGCATACTGCGTGCTTGTAAAGAGCTCGGAATAAAAACTGTTGCGGTACACTCTACTGCTGACCACTCCCAAAAACATGTACGGCTCGCGGATGAGTCTGTCTGCATTGGTCCACCATCATCAACTGAGAGCTACCTTAATATTCCTGCCATAATTAGTGCTGCTGAGGTTACTGATGCGATGGGAATTCATCCAGGCTATGGCTTTCTCTCTGAGAATGCAGATTTTGCCGAGAGAGTAGAGCAGAGTGGATTCTCATTTATCGGCCCTAAAGCTGAAACCATTCGTATTATGGGTGATAAAGTTGCTGCTATTAAAGCGATGAAAAAAGCAGGAGTTCCAACTGTACCTGGCTCGGATGGCCCCATTGGAAAAGATGATAAAAAGACCATAGCCATTGCTGCAAAAATTGGTTATCCTGTCATTATTAAAGCCTCTGGCGGCGGCGGTGGACGCGGAATGCGTGTAGTTCATAGTGAAGCGACTCTGATCCACTCTATTGCAATGACTAAAACTGAGGCTGCCAATACCTTCAATAATGACGTGGTCTATATGGAGAAATATCTAGAAAACCCTCGCCATATAGAGATCCAGGTTATTGCTGATGAGCATGGCAATGCAATCCATCTTGGAGAGCGCGACTGCTCTATGCAACGGCGTCACCAAAAAGTGGTGGAAGAGGCGCCCGCACCAGGAATCAGTGTTGCACTTCGTTCTAAAATTGGAGAGCGCTGTGCAAAAGCTTGTCAGGATATTGGTTACCGTGGTGCAGGAACCTTTGAGTTCCTATATGAAAATGGTGAGTTCTACTTTATAGAGATGAATACCCGTGTTCAAGTTGAACATCCAGTTACTGAGATGATTACTGGGGTTGACATTGTGCGCGAGCAGTTGCGTATCGCCTCTGGAATGGAGTTGAGCTACAAACAGAAAGATATTAAGATAAAAGGGCATTCGATTGAGTGCCGAATTAACGCAGAAGATGCGAAGACTTTTATCCCTTCACCTGGAAAAATTACCACCTATCATGCACCTGGTGGGGTTGGAGTAAGAGTAGACTCTCATCTCTATACTGGATATAGCGTCCCCCCTCACTATGATTCTATGATCGGTAAGCTGATCACCCATGGTGAAACTCGTGAGATTGCGATTGCAAGAATGAGAACCGCACTTGACGAGATGGTGATTGAAGGAATAAACAGTAACCTTGACCTTCATCGTGACATTATTCGTGATGGCACTTTTATCACAGGTGGAATGAATATCCACTATCTAGAGAAAAAGCTAGACCTTTAAGTGTGAATATAGCGTAGTGGCTTGGTTTCAGATCCGTTTCACCTCTCACAGCTTAGAGTCAGAAAAACATTCTGACCTTCTAATAGAGCTTGGTGCTCTATCTGTCACCTTTGAAGATGCGGAAGATCAGCCTATTTTAGAACCTCCACCAGGTGAGACCCCTCTTTGGGATAGAGTTGAGGTAGTTGGGCTGTTTGCTAAGGAACTTAACCGTGAGTTGATCAAGTTAGCACTGTCGCAACGACTTCCAGCTGAGAGTTTTTCCACCATAAGTATTAGTGATCTAAAAGAGCAGAATTGGGTTCGAGCTTGGATGGATGATTTCAACCCTATGCAATTTGGAGATAACCTCTGGATCATCCCATCTTGGAGTGAACCTATTGATCCTAATGCAACTAATATTCTGCTCGACCCTGGTCTCGCATTTGGCACTGGCACTCATCAAACTACTGCTCTCTGTATGGAGTGGCTCGATGCGAATCGTCCTGTAGATAAAAGTGTAATCGACTACGGCTGTGGTTCTGGAATTCTAGCTATCGCCGCTGCTAAACTTGGGGCAAGACGAGTAATCTGCGTAGATAATGATCCTCAAGCCCTCACTGCAACAACTGATAATAGTGAAAAGAATGGAGTAACCTCAACTCTAGAAACATATCTTCCTGTCGACTTTTCTAAAGAGTATGCTGGGCAGATCAAGGTAGACCTACTTCTTGCAAATATCTTGGCTGGCCCACTTATAGAACTTGCGCCAACCCTATCAAGCTATATTAAGTTGAATGGAGAGATAGTCTTATCTGGAATTCTAAACGAGCAGATAGATGAGGTAGTAGCAGCATATAGACCGTGGTTCAAATTAAATCCGCCCACCATCCAGGATGGCTGGGTTCGTATTGATGGAGTTAAAGAATAGAGTTCGCGCATAAAAAAGCACGGTACCACTTGCGTAGCACCGTGCAATTAACAACAACCACCAAAAGGAGGAGAAATGGTGATTGACAATATTATAGTATACTAATATAGTTTTGTCAATACATTTTTACTTTTTTTTAAATTTTACGATATAGATCTGGTGCTAGATCATGAAATGGCACAAAACTCTCACCGCACCGCGCCTATCGCGTGTATAATATGCCCCCTTTTTAAGCAACTATCACCTTACAGAGAGAATCCTCAAAAATAGCACTTATGCAGATTGGTCCATACAAACTAAAAAACAACCTTATTCTTGCTCCAATGGCAGGAGTGACTGACCGCCCTTTTCGTCAACTATGTCGTTCGCTTGGGGCAGGTATGGCAGTCTCTGAGATGGTATCATCTAACTCACTGCTCTGGGGTAGTGAAAAAACTAAACGGCGTGCTGACCATAGTGGCGAGGATGATCCTCGCTCTGTACAGATAATGGGTGCAGATCCAGAGATGATGGCTGAAGCGGCTAAGTACAATGCAGATAATGGTGCACAGATTATAGATATTAATATGGGATGCCCTGCAAAAAAGGTATGTAATGTTGCTGCTGGTTCTGCACTAATGCGGGATGAAAAGTTGGTAGGAGAGATTCTAGATGCCGTAGTAGAGGCTGTTGATATTCCTGTAACCCTTAAAATTCGCACCGGTTGGGATAGTGAAAGTCGCAACGGCTTGGCTATTGCAAAAATTGCGGAGAGTGCAGGCATGGCATCACTTGCGGTACATGGACGCACTCGTGCTGACGGATATAGCGGTGATGCGGAATATGAGACTATCTCTATTATCAAGCAGAGTGTAAATATTCCTATAGTCGCAAATGGAGATATTACTTCTCCTCAGAAAGCGGCTGAAGTTCTTGCCAAGACTGGCGCTGATGGAATTATGATAGGGCGTGCCGCACAAGGGAGACCTTGGATATTTAGAGCCATCTTGCACTACCTTAAAAGTGGGGAGCTTCTTCCCGACCCTAACAGTGAGGAGGTTCGAGATATTTTAGTTGGACACCTAAAAAATCTATATGACTTCTACGGGGAACGGACTGGGGTGCGAGTGGCGCGTAAACATATCTCTTGGTATAGCAAAGGGCAGCGCCATGGAGGATTATTCCGCAACAAAGTAAATCGAGTAGAGAGTGCAGAGGAGCAATTAAAGATGACTAACCTATTTTTTGATGAGGTCGCCGCTTATGAGACGGAAAATAAGATAATGCAGCTTAATGAAGAGCACAGAAGGAGAGCAGCATGAGTGCAGCAAGAGATGATGGTCGTTGTGCTTCTTTACGCGCCTGTGTGCGCAGTAACTTAGAAGATTTTTTTAAGCAGTTGGAAGGAGCAGAAACAAGCGAACTCTATCAACGCATTATTAATGAGGTAGAGCGACCTCTGCTAGAGCTTGCGCTCAAAGAGTGTAACGGCAATCAGACAAAAACTGCCAATATGTTAGGCATTAATCGCAACACTCTCAAGAAGAAATTAGATATCCACTTCAAACCAAACACTATTAAGGAATAGAAAATGACTACTACTCACACCCCAATTGCCCGCGCCCTGATCAGCGTATCTGATAAGAGTGGAATTGTAGAGTTTGCAGAGGAGTTGGTTGCACATAAGGTTGAGATACTCTCTACTGGCGGCACTGCAAAGCTGCTTGCTGAGAGTGGTGTAACCGTAACTGAAGTCTCTGATTATACTGGATTTCCAGAGATGATGGATGGTCGAGTTAAAACTCTCCACCCTAAAGTGCATGGTGGACTTCTAGGACGGCGCGGTGTTGATGATGCAGTGATGGAGGAGCATCAAATTCCACCAATTGATCTAGTGGTAGTCAATCTCTACCCTTTTGAACAGACAGTTGCTAATCCAGATTGCGACCTTGCAACTGCAATTGAAAATATTGATATTGGTGGACCCACTATGTTGCGGGCTGCAGCAAAGAATCATACCGCAGTAACTGTAGTTGTAGATAGCGCAGATTATAGTCGGGTTCTGCAAGAGATGAAAGAGAACAACGGCGCGGTAAGTAGTGCAACTCGTTTTGATCTTGCAGTTAAAACTTATGAGCACACAGCAAAATATGATGGTGCAATCGCAAACTATTTAGGTCGAGTAGAGAGTGATGGCTCCAAATCAACCTTTCCACGCACCTTCAACAGTCAGTACCATAAAGTACAAGAGATGCGTTATGGTGAAAACCCGCATCAGAGAGCAGCTTTCTTTATTGAGAGCGATATCACAGAGGGCTCTATAGCATCTGCCGAGCAACTTCAGGGGAAAGAGCTCTCCTACAACAATATTGGAGATACTGATGCAGCACTAGAGTGTGTTAAACAGTTCGCTGCAGAGCCAGCTTGTGTAATCGTAAAACATGCTAACCCCTGCGGTGTTGCTTATGGTGATGATCTACTAGAGGCATACAATCGCGCCTATGCAACAGATCCTGAGTCAGCATTTGGAGGGATCATCGCTTTCAATCAGCCGCTAGATGGGGCAACAGCTACTGCAATTATTGAGCGCCAGTTTGTGGAGGTCATTATCGCCCCCGCTATCTCTGATGAAGCTGCAGCCATTCTTGCAGAGAAGAAAAATGTTCGTCTGCTAAGTTCTGGGCAGTGGGAAGATCGCTCAGATACCAACAACATTCGTTTAGATATGAAGAGAGTAAATGGTGGACTACTAGTCCAAGATGCTGATCTACTCTTAACCAATGAGCTAACTGTCGCCACTAAGCGCCAACCTAGTGAACAGGAGATGAGTGACCTTCAGTTTAGCTGGAAAGTTGCTAAATTCGTCAAATCTAATGCAATCGTTTATGGACGCAATAACCAGACTATTGGAGTTGGAGCTGGACAGATGAGTAGAATTAACTCTGCTCGTATCGCAGGAATTAAAGCTGAGCATGCTGGACTAGCCGTTCCAGGTTCAGTGATGGCGTCTGATGCATTCTTCCCATTCCGTGATGGAATTGATGCCGCACATGAAGCTGGAATCACTGCAGTAATTCAGCCTGGAGGATCTATGCGTGATGATGAGGTTATTGCTGCTGCCGACGAACACGGTATGGCGATGGTATTTACTGGAATGAGACACTTTAGACACTAGCTCTCTACTGCCTGATTACTATTGTCTAGTTTGTAGAGCATCTATCTTAGGAGTATTGGATGAATATTTTAATTGTTGGAAGTGGTGGACGAGAGCATGCTCTAGCGTGGAAAGCGGCTCAAGATGAGAATGTAGAGAGCGTCTATGTTGCTCCGGGTAATGCTGGTACTGCATTAGAGAGTAAGGTTGAAAATATTACAATCGCAGTCGAAGCTATTGATGAACTAATCTCTTTTGCACAAAATAACTCCATCGACCTCACCATTATTGGACCAGAAGTTCCTCTTGTATTAGGTATTGTTGATCAATTTCAAAATAGCGGGCTACGCTGTTTTGGGCCTAGTCAAGGCGCTGCTCAGTTAGAGGGTTCTAAATCCTTTACCAAAGACTTTCTCGCGCGCCACAACATTCCTACTGCCGCTTATGGTAATTTTAGTGATTTAGACGAAGCGCTTGCTTATTTAAATAGGGTTGGTGCTCCAATTGTAGTTAAAGCTGATGGGCTTGCTGCAGGAAAAGGGGTTATTTTAGCGCAGAGTATAGAAGAGGCTGAATCTGCGATTAGAGATATGTTAGCAGGAAACTCTTTTGGAGAGGCAGGACATAAGGTTGTAATCGAAGAATTTTTAGAGGGTGAAGAGGCGAGCTTTATTGTAGTCGCTGACGGTAAAAATATCCTCCCGCTTGCAACCTCACAAGACCATAAAGCACGAGATAATGGTGACCAGGGTCCAAACACAGGTGGCATGGGAGCATACTCTCCTGCCCCTGTAGTTACTCCAGAGATTCACCAGCAAGTAATGGAGAGCGTTATAGTTCCAACTATTGAGGGAATGGCTGCAGAGGGAAATCCATTTACTGGCTTCCTCTATGCTGGACTTATGATTGACAGCTCAGGAAACTCCAAAGTATTAGAGTACAATGTGCGTTTCGGTGATCCTGAAACTCAACCAATTATGATGCGCCTCAACTCTAGTTTAGTTGAAATCTGCGATGCTGCTATTGATAAGAAGTTAGATCAGATTACAGTAGATTGGGATCCTCGTCCCGCGCTTGGCGTAGTTCTTGCTGCTGGCGGTTACCCTGATAACTATGTAAAAGGGCTGCCTATCTCAGGACTATCTGAAGATAACGAAGGAAAAATTTTTCATGCAGGAACAGCTCTTCAAAACAACAAGATCGTCACGGCAGGAGGACGAGTCTTAGCCGCCTGTGCAATTGGAGATACCGTATTACAGGCACAACAGCGCGCCTACTCTCTAGCAGATAAGATCAAATGGGATGGTGTTTTTTACCGTACCGACATTGGATATCGTGCTATTAATAGAGAATCAAGCCACACATAGAGTGACAATAGCGATAGAAATAGGGCTAAAAAATAGGTGGCTCTCAGAGTAAAAACCTACGAAAAAGGAGGAGGAGATTATCATCGTAAGAGTCCTCTGAGAACCGTGCGGGTATTATATTAGTATTCAATGGAATTGTCAATTACTTTTTAAATTTACTTATAACGTCTAAGCTCACTGGCGGTTAACAAAAGGGGCTGCGCTTGTCTGACTGCATGTTATTGCTAGCATTATCTATAAAATCAAGTTACTTGAAGCTTCCCATCTAGAGGCCAGTCCATACGGTGTACGAACTCATGGAGATCTGCGTCAGTTAGATTGTGTACGACCTGCTCTGATACTCCATCTAAACAATCAGGGTCAGAGTGCAAAAGTAAAGACCTGACCCCTTTGGTTCTCCCCCTTTGGTTCTGTGACCCCTTTGGTTCTGATTCATCAATGTCAATGCAGCTAATCTTCTTGTCCCGGCATATCTCTAAATATGACCTTGCCAACTTTAAAATTTGGAAGACTCAATGATGCCAAGTAGTCTCTGTATTCATCAAGTGAGTTATATGGACCGTGGACGCCCTGCATTTCTTCCCACTTTCGCCCAGTACCATAGTCCATGATGTAAAGTTTTTCATCATGATCGAATGCTGCAACCCAATGATTCGGGCGTCCTTTATCGTTCAATATAAATACCCATCTAGCGTTGTACGAAGGATCTATTTTATTTAATGACTTTATTGCGAAATTGGCAGAATCAGCACAATACCCTTTATCATTGTCTTCATATAGTGTAGCTGGATTTCGAATAAGAAGACCCGATGGCCCTTGCTTCTTAAGGCGTTTTGAAATTTGTTTCTGTCTCCTTTTTTCAAATGTAAAATTGCTATTTAACCAAGTTGCAACATCTTTATATGATTTCCATTTGGAAACTGCATCTTCATAAGAGCCAGCACTTACCGTGCAGCTGAATGACAACAACAATAGTAAGGATGTAACTAGCTTTAGAATTTTCATCTTTATTCCCCTTTAATAGATACCACCTATTATGATTCATATCACCCTGCATGGTGGCTTTACAGGCTAACGCGTGCGTTGACAGGCGTATTTGATCCGTATAATTGTCACTTGTGGCATATTATACTGTCAAATCGTCCTCGTCGAACGGATTGTTACCGTGCCGAAGGCAAGGTGAAAACAATCAGGGGCAGAGTGCAAAAGTAAAGACCTGACCCCTTTGGTTTTTTAATCAGCTTTTACACCATTTGAAGTTTCCCATTTGGCTTGTTAGGCTTGTTCATTTTTATTTCATCTGCTTGAGTGCCTCAGCCCTCAACGCTTCTTTTTCTTTCGACCAATCATAATCACAGTAAATTGTTAATTCTTGCTCTCTCATTGGCTGTGCGGTTCTTGATGTATACCTAAATACGCCTTCGCCATCTGATTCTGAGTAGAGGATTGTTTTTTCAGCACAATCGGGGGCAGACATTGAGATACGTGGCTCTTCCTCGTACCTAAGCAGAACTTCTCTATACCCGCCTTCAATTGGACTGTTTGGCATGACCATGAAAATTGAGCCAACCGGCGCACGGAACCAAGTGAGCGGTTCTGTTAAAGAACCCCAGTTCGTTTTGTTTATTACCCTTATCCATTCCTTGCCTTCTATTTGGGATAGCGACTCACTTTCAAACTGGTATCTTGGAAGGCTTGGCAGTGTAAATAAAGCAACGAAGAATGCTAGCGCAGCTAACGCACCTGGATTTGGTGATTTTGGAATGATTTTCTTTATGCCTACGGCAAGGAAATATACGGCTGCTGCAATTACAGCGATACCATAAATTGACTCTAGGAAAAGCCATTTTGCGAGAGATGTAATGATTTCCATTTTTCTTTTAGCCTAACAGTTAATATAAGGCAATATTGCCTCTTATTCCGATATTATATATAAAATATGTTGCATTGACTGTTCTGCATAAATTTATG